>ENA-ORRH01000004-ORRH01000004.1-human-gut-metagenome-genome-assembly--contig:-NODE-4-length-286267-cov-19.2196_pt1 | contig 286267 bp, 270 predicted proteins | sample MGYA00242173_ERZ509130 | MGnify/ENA primary metagenome ERZ509130 (study PRJEB26280, sample SAMEA2338633) | human gut metagenome | biome: human gut; feature: human-associated habitat; material: faeces... | reverse complement strand
CAGGGATTATGAATTATATAAAAATATCATCCCCATGGTACATAGTATTAACGTCCGGATATGCGCAGAAGGCATCGAGGAAAAAGAATGGCTTCCGAAAATGAAAGAAATGAAGGTTGATTATCTGCAGGGATATTATTTGGGGAGACCATGTGGAAAGAAACAGTTTCTGCAGCAATATGCCAGTGGCATCAACGTTAAATAAAGAGGGTAAGGCAGACTCAGCTATGTGGGGCTGCCTTATTTTATGGTCTTATCAGAAGGATGGATCCATAACGGCTTCTTTCAGTTTTTCCAGGTCATTGGCATCATGGTCTTTTCTGACAAGTCATATATCAGAGAAGTCTTGATTACGTAAATCACATGGCCGGACTTGATATGCTGGTCATGGAAAGAACATGCGTAATACGCACGTCTGCAGAAATGTAGGCGCCTTGTTATGTTTAGAAGTGCTTTTTCATGCAGAGTATGTTATACTGATTATCATAGAATAATTTGGCAAAAGACGAAAAAATTGGTAACAGAAGTATTGACGATCAATGCGGTCAGTCTGTTTCTGGATATTGCTGTCTCAGAGAAAAAATAAGCATAACGCTTTATGGGGGTAAAGCGGTTGCAGGGAGGGTACAGGGTATGGAAAAAATACAAGAGCGCATAATAAACATAACGGATAAACTGGAGAATAACTGTGTGATCGGTGCAATCAGGCAGGGTATGATCCTGATGATCCCGCTGCTTGTGGTCGGCTATATGTCTGCCATGTTGATCAATTTGCCAATTCCCGCATTTCAGCAATTTTTGTCAGAGCTTTGGGGCGGATGTATCAGAGCATTTTTGGAGAATGCTTATGTCAGTGTGAATGAATTTTTTGCCGTCTATCTGACTGTTGCAACAAGTGTCAGTTACTCCATGATGAAGTGCAGAAGGCACGGCATTTACGAAAGCACCGGAAATATTGTTGTTCTGGTGGTCATTACACTGGCAGCCTTTGCCGCTTATGCAGGCATTGGGTATGAAGATTTTTCCGTTGCAAGATGCAGCAATATGTATGCATTTAATGCCTTGCTTGTAGCACTGATTTCCGGCGGTATTTACTATGCTCTGAAAGAAAGCAGATTTCTGCAGACAAAGCAGAGGACAAATGCGGATAATGTTTATATCGGAGCGGTAGAGGGAATTCTGCCGGCGGTTGTGATCATTGGCTTTTTTGTATTGCTCAGACAAGTGATTTATGTGATGTTTGGTGTATACGGCTTACAGGAGCTGTTGGAAATCTTGTTCAATTTTCTACTAAAGCCCTTGAAAAACGGTATGGGCGCAGGACTGATCATAATCCTGCTGACGCATAGTCTGTGGTTTTTCGGTATTCACGGGCATGATATGCTGGATACAGTGATCAAACAGAACTTTGCAGATGTGACAGCAGGTATTTTCAGTAAAACAATGCAGGATGTGTTTGTAAATCTGGGAGGAACGGGTGCAGCCCTGTGTCTGGTGATTGCCATACTATTGTTTGCAAAGAAAAAAGGAGTCCGTCAGGTGGCGGGCATGGCAGCACCGAGTGTACTGTTTAATATAAGTGAGATTGCGCTTTTTGGTATTCCTGTGATTTTGAATCCAATCTTCCTTATTCCGTTTTTGCTCGTACCGGTTTCTAATTTCCTGATCACATATGCAGCCATTTATCTCGGACTGGTTCCGCATGTGATCCGGGAGATAGACTGGACAACGCCGATCTTCCTGAGCGGCTATCAGGCAACCGGTTCTTGGGCAGGCGTGATTTTGCAGCTTGTCTGTCTGACGGTCGGTATCCTGATCTATAAGCCGTTTATCGGTTTGTATGAAAAGGAGAATGAGCGGCGTATGCTCCGGGATGTGAAACGTCTGGTAGAGGAGATGCAGCGGGAAGAGGAAAACATTGCAATCTCTTATCTGACGAAACGTGAGGATGATCTGGGGCATATAGCACGTATCCTGGCAGCAGATCTGGTGGATGCGGTCCGGAAAAAAGAACTGTTTCTGGTATATCAGCCTCAGGTAAACTGTGAGGAGGTCTGCATCGGTGTGGAAGCATTGATCCGCTGGAAGCATCCGGAGATCGGGTTCATTTATCCACCGCTGATCATCCAGCTTGCCAAGGAGAAAAAAGTACTGCATAAACTGGAAGAATATATTATTGATGAGGCAGCCAATGTACTATCCAGGCTGGAGCCGCTGATACCGCAGGATTTCAAAATTTCCGTGAATATCACCAATGAATCTCTTGCATGGGAGGATCTGGAAGAGCACATTGCGGAAGCAGTGGAAAAATACAAAATATCAAGCAAGTACCTATGTCTTGAGATAACAGAACAGGATGCACTTTCTTCTTCTGATGTTGTAACGGATAAGATCAGGAATCTGAAGGCGAGAGGACATCGTTTCCTGATCGATGATTTTGGAATGGGACATACCTCTCTTATGTATCTGCAGACAAATTATTTTGATGTGGTAAAGCTGGATGGTGCGCTGACGAGAGATATACTGACCAATGAGAGAAATAGAGATATCATTTCATCCATTGTATATCTGGGAAAATCTCTGCATTTTAAGATCATAGCAGAATATGTGGAGACAAAGGAGCAGAGAAATAAGCTGAAAGAGCTGGGATGCGATGCATTTCAGGGCTATCTGTACAGCAAACCGCTGGAATTTGATGAACTGATCAGATGGCTGGAGCAGCATAAATAACGGAAAAATAGACTGGTATGGTAAAAATAATGCAAATTGGCTGTTTTGACGAAGCCACGCGCGTGTATAATAGCCTTCAAAGAATATATCGTTTTATGAGGAGGTCTATTATGAATAAGAAACTTACGACTAGTGTAACAGCAGCAATGCTTGCAGCCCTTACCTGTATTGCTACAATGGTGATCAAGGTTCCGACGATCGGAACAAATGGGTATGTCAATATCGGTGATTCTGTGGTAGTATTGTCAATGTGGATTTTAGGAAATCCTTATGGTGCACTTGCAGCGGGTATCGGTTCCGGTCTTGCGGATCTGATCTCAGGCTATGGCAGTTATGTACCGGGAACGGCAGTGATCAAATTTGCGATGGCTTTCGTGGGCTATCTGGTATATAAGGCAATGGCAAACGGGAAAATCCCGAAAACAGCCGCTTATATCGTCAGCAGTCTTGTAGCGGAAGTGATCATGGTAGCCGGCTACTTCTTATATGAAGCAACTTTCCTGGGATATGGTGTAGCGGCCGCAGCATCCATACCAAGTAATATGGTACAGGGTATTACCTGTCTGGTACTTGGTAATCTGCTGATCCAGGCGCTGTCAAGGGTTCCTTACATAAATGGATTGATGGTTGAAAAGAGGTAAGTATCATGTATGAGGAAATTACAGCACAGGCTGAAAAGGTAACGGAGGAGATCATCGGGGTATCGGGGATCAAAAAGGGTCAGATTCTCGTGGTCGGATGCTCAACAAGTGAGATCTGTGGAGACAAGATAGGAACGAACTCCAATCTGGATGTTGCAAAGGCTGCGTTCAAGGGCATTTACGAGGCAGCATGCAGAAAGGGCATTTATGTTGCGACGCAGTGCTGTGAACACCTGAACAGAGCGATCATTGTAGAGCGGGAAGCGGTTCCGTTTGCAGAGATTGTAAATGTAGTTCCGCAGCCAAAGGCAGGCGGTTCGCTTTCGACAACTGCTTACGAGACATTTCGCGATCCTGTGGCAGTGGAAGAGATCAAGGCGGATGCAGGTATTGATATCGGTGGAACGCTTATCGGTATGCACCTGAAAAAGGTGGCGGTTCCGGTAAGACTTGTCAACAATCATATCGGACAGGCTTATGTCTCCGCGGCGCGTACAAGGCCGAAATTTATTGGTGGACAAAGAGCCCATTATGATGATACATTAAAATAAGCAATTCAGAAGACGGCGGCTTCCTGCGAAGCCGCCGTTTCGTCTTTCTGTATAGGAAATTCCTTTGGAATCCTCTATACAGCAAAAGCAAGCAAGCTTGCAAGGATGCGCACACTTTATTCTGGAAAAGGGAAACAGGAGGGAATCCATGAAATTTTTGCATACGTCCGACTGGCATCTGGGCATGACCTGGAGAGGCGGTATTTCTTATCGGAAGGATCAGGAATTCATGATACGGCAGATCTGCCGTATCGCAGCAGAAGAGCAGGTAGACGGGATTCTTCTGGCAGGAGATATTTTTGACAAGAGCATAGCATCACAGGAAGCACTGGAACTATATGATGAGGCAATGACCGAAATCTGCAACGGACTCCGGATTCCTGTTTATCTGATCGCAGGGAACCATGACGGCGCACAGCGGATCGCACAATGCAGCGCGCTGCTGGAAAAAAGCGGGTTATATATTGCAGGTGCACTTACCGGAAAACCGCAGAAAGTGCGAAATGGGAATGTTGATATTTATCTGCTTCCATGGATCTCTACCGATAAGGTGCGTTCTGTTTTCCCGGAGCAGGCAGAGAAGGTGCTGTCCATGGAGGATGCTTACAGAATTGTTCTGGACAGATACCGTGCGGATTTTACGCCCGGACAGAAAAATATATTGGTTGCGCACGCGTTTATTGTGAATGCGCAGACCTCGGAAAGCGACAGAGCTGCGGAAGTCGGGCGTGCAACAATGGTAAGCGCTTCGGTATTTGAAGGCTTTGATTATGTGGCACTGGGCCATCTGCACGGACCACAGCAGATCAGTGAAAGGATCCGTTACAGCGGAACGCCGATGGCATATTCCTTTGGAAAAGAAGAAAAACAGGAGAAGAGTGTGACCGTTCTGGATACGGATACGATGCAGCAGAAAACAGTCAGTATGCCGCAGCTACATAAGAGAGTGACACTGACAGGAAACTTTGACGAACTGTTAGAGGCGGCTTATGAAGAAGAAATCCTACAGGGCTACGTGCGGTTGGATGTAACAGACCGTTATGTGGGGATGGAGTCTGTGGCACTGCTCCGTGAGCGCTACAGCAATCTGCTTGAGGTGACGGGCAGGGACTTTGAGCGGGAAGATGCCAGGATCACAATGTCGGTCGATGAGCTGGAACAGGCAGATAAAGATCCTGACAAGATCTTTACAAGGTACTGTGAGGACATTCTGGAGCAGGAACCGGATACACATTTGAAAGCACTTTTTGACAAGGCGTGCAGAAGTTATGAAAAGGAGGCGGAGAGCAGATGAAACCATGTACGGTAGAGTTTCAGGCATTTGGACCTTATGCGGGGCATGAACTGGTGGATTTTGAAAAGCTCGCTGCCAGGGGACTGTTCCTGATCTGCGGCAAAACAGGAACCGGAAAAACAATGATACTGGATGCGATTACCTTTGCCTTGTACGGAAAGAGCAGCGGACACGGCAGGGACGATTTTGAGGCAATGCGCTGTACGAATGCGGCTTTTGACGTGACGACATATGTCAGGTTTACTTTTGAAAACAATGGAATCTATTATCGATTTGAGCGCAGACTGGAACGCAAACGGAAAAACTTGTCCGCTTCCTATATGGTATGGCAGAAGGACGAAAATGGAACGTGGACTGCACTGTTTGAAAATGCAAAGGAAAAAATGCTGAATGAGAAAGCGGAGGAAATCATCGGGCTTTCTTACGAGCAGTTCCGTCAGGTCATTGTATTGCCGCAGGGGCAGTTTGAAAAATTCCTGACTTCCGATTCGGCAGATAAGGAAAAGATCCTGACAAGTATTTTCGGTGAGGAAAAATGGCAGGCGGTCGCACAGCTCATGTTTGAAGAAGCAACGGAGCGCAGACAGCAGCTAAAGAGTCTGCAGGAGCAGATCAGCAACAGCCTGCAGGAGGAAGCCTGTGAAACGCTGGCAGAACTGGAAGCGGTCATTGCACAGAAAAAAGAAAGACTTGTTACAATGGAAGCTGCTTATCAGGAAGGTGCCTGTGAAAAACAGATCAGAGCGCTTCGTGACAGACTGGCGCTTGTCAGCAGGTTTCAGGATCTGCGCAGGGGAAAGGCACGTGTCAGGGCATATGAGGAAAAACAGCATGGTCGCGCGGAGCAGGAAAAAAGAATACAGGACGCCAGAAGGGCGGAAAAAGTGAAAGAACTGCTTTTGGAACTGCACAGGGCAGAAGCTGCACAGGCAGAAAGAAAGAAGGCAGTGCGGGCAGCGGATCAGGCAGCAGGACAGGCGAAACAGCAGGCAGAACAGATCCTTTTGCAGGTGACGGCGCAGCAGCAAAAAAACGATGAGATTGAGGAAAAGAAAGCGCAGAAGATACAGCTCACAGCAAAAATAACGGATTATGAAAGTATAGCAGCATTGGAACAGAACTTTCAAAAACAACGAAAGGCTGCAGAATCCGCCTTGCAGGAGGCAGAGCAGGAAAAACAGGTTTATGAGAGCTACGCCCCCAAGCTGGTCATGCTCCATGAGACATATGAAACCGACATGGAAGAACATCGAAAACTGCTTGCAGCCTATCTGGCAGGCATTACAGGAGAACTGGCAGCCTCCCTTGTCGAAGGACAGCCTTGTCCGGTCTGTGGCAGCAGAGAGCATCCGCAGAAGGCAGTGAGGACAGAGGCAGATACGTCCAAAGAGCACGTAGAAGAAAAAAGAGCCGAAGCAGATGCTGTCTATCAGAAGCTGCAGCAGACGATGCAAAAGCAGGAGCAGGCAAAAAAGAAGTATGAGGAAAAGCAGAGACTGGCACAGGAACTGCAGCTTGCAAAGGAAACTGCCTATACAAGACTGGCGGAAATGCAAAATAATCTGATCCCGGAGATAGGATCGCTTGCAGAACTGCAAAAGAAGCTGCAGCAGCTGACCGATGAGATCGGGAAGGATACGGAGCAGCTGCAGAGCCTGACGAAGATGCTGGAACAGGCAAACAACACCGTAGCGGAGACGGCGGCAAAAGCGGAGCTTGCGCGTCAGGAGGAAGAACTGACACAAAAGAAACAGGAAGCAGCTATGCAGGCGGTGGCAAAGGGGCTTTCGGAACATGGATTTGCTGATATCAAAGAGGCGGAACAGCTGCTGATGGGCGAGAAGGAGCTGGAAGGTATGCGGCGGCAGATCGCGGATTATGATGCGGGTAAAAAGGCAGCAGAAGAACAGGTAATGCGTCTGCAGGAGGAGCTTGGCAGGCAGCAGGAGCCGGATGAGGAAGCCTGTAAAACTGAGCTGGCACGGCTGGAGAAGCTGCAGGAAACTTATGCAAAGGAAACAGCAGTGTTGTCCGAAACGATCCGGAGACTGTCACAGAAGGCGGAAAAACTTGCACTGGCAGGAGAGGGACTTGAAGAAAAGCTGCTGGAGGCAGAGCAGGATCTGGCATTTGCCAAAAAGCTGCGCGGAGACGCCGGAACCGGATTGCAGAGATATGTGCTGGGCATTTTGTTCTCTTCTGTGATAGCAGCGGCTAACCGAATGCTCTCCATGGTGCACGGCGGCAGATACCGGTTATTCAGATCGGATGAAAAGGCACAGGGCAGTAATAAAAGAGGTCTGGAACTGAAAGTATACGATAAAAACAGCGAGGAACATGAGGGACGGTTTGTCAGTACTCTTTCAGGCGGCGAAAAATTTCTGGCTTCGCTTGCCCTGTCGATCGGGATGTCAACGATCGCGCAAAAGAGTGGAATCCGGATAGAAGCACTGTTTATTGATGAGGGATTTGGTTCGCTTGATGAAGATTCCATTACGGATGCCATGCAGATCCTTGGCAGTATCCAGCAGGCAAACGGCCTTGTAGGGATCATATCCCATGTGCAGCTTCTGCAGGAGCGTATTCCTACAAAACTGCGCGTGGAAGAAACGGAAAAAGGCAGTCATATTATACAGACGATCGGATAGGGGATACCTGTCTAAAACTATCCTTTTGGTTAGTTTCAGACAGGTATTTTTTCTGTTAAAATAAACAATATTATGTATCTGTGAGGACAGTTGTGCATAGCTTTATTGTGTAAAGGAGAAAGCAAATGAAAGGTAAAGGGAGAATCAGAAAACAACTGCAGGCATATCTGTGTATGCTGGCTATGGTGGTACAGTCACTGACACCGGTCGTGCAGGTATCTGCAGAAGAAGTGACAACAGTGGACGTATCCGCGCAGGCAGCAGAAGCCGAAATGGCTGCAGAAAATGCAGAGGATATTGAAACCGTATCGGACGCAGGGATCAGGCAGGAGATACCGACCTGTAATATCACGGAGGGCATATTTGAAGAAGCGGATGGCTGGTCTTTCAAAAATGTCACAGAGTTTGGTTATAAGCAGGTTACGATCCGGAAGAACGGAACTTATCGTCTGACGGGAAGTAATGCATTGGAAGGATATAACTTTTATATCAATGTAGAAAGCGGGCTGGATGATGTAACACTCATTCTGGATGATGTCGTGATCCAAAATCCATATTATGGTTATCCGGGAATAGAACCGGAAACGGCACAGGCGGCAGCTGGGCAGGAAGCGGTCAGCACCTATCAGCAGAGCTGCCCTATGGAGGAAAAACATATACCGCTTGTTCTGGGAAGTGATACAAAGGTAACCTTACAGGGAACAGCGTCCATGGAAGGCAGTGAAAAACAGGGAGCTACTGTCTGGGGCGATGAAGGCAGTTCTTTGATCTATGAGGAGGGCGTATTTTATGGGATGGCTGCGAAAGCGTCTAATTTAGATATCCAAAATGCGCTCTTATTTCTTAGAGGAGTTTATGCTGGCTCAGAGACAGAGAAACTCACAGTATGTCATAATATTAATACAATTTCAGAGGGACTGGATCTGGAAAGTGTATGGATCGGCGGGCAGAACTATGATGTGAGCGGACTGGGGATCCAAACCAAAGAAAACAGACTGCTTCTGTGCAAAAATTTTACCAATACACCGTCGATCACGTTTTTGTTTGATGGTGGAATACTTTACAGTTATCGTTATTTAAAAGCGATCCGGCATTATAAACAAGTTGAGCCGATGCAGGAGCATTGCACGGTCATTTATGAGGAAGATGGCTATGAGGTGGGCAGAGCTTATTGCGTGCCCGGTGGAAATGTGGAACTCTGGCCTTCCAATGAAAATGCACAAATGCAATATGTGGTAAAGGATACCGGAGAGAGCTTTGATGGCTGCAATGTGACAGAGGATATGATAGTAGAGCTTCTGCCGGATACTGCTTATAAGATCGATGTGACGATCAATGGAGAAGTAAAGCAGTTTACAAGAGGAACTTCTCTGCCGGAAGGATATTTTTATATCGAACAAAACGAATTTGGCAACCAGACAGTATATGACTGCAGGAAGGGAAAGGAGACTGTTGTTGTCAAGAAACCGCTTGATCTGCTGGCTCTGCCATGTGGAGAAGCAACGGATCATTTGGAATTTCTGATCGATTCTGCAGAAAGCCTGTATGCTTATGAAACTTTACTGCGTATAGGGTATAGTGAAGATGGTGAAACTGCATCTGAAGCATACCTGAAACTGACAGCGGATATTACATTAGATCATATGCTGGAGACATTTGGTGGGACGCTGGACGGTCAGAACCATACGATCACACTGGAACTGACAAAAGACAAAACAAATAAAATTGTTAATGTAGGTCTGTTTCAAGTTCTGGAAGGTACTGTTAAAAATCTGACCATTGACGGCAGTATAGAAATAGATGAACCATTCAAGTCAAATGTAGGCGGTCTTGCCGGTTATATGGACTGCAGCAATGCATCCATTGATAACTGCATATCTGATGTGAATATATATCTTTCCGGCGAGGATATGCAGGCAGGCGGACTATTTGGTGAGATCATTGTATCAGAAGGAGAGCTGCAGATCAGGAGCTGTAAGATGACAGGTCTGATCAGTATGGCAGGAACAAATTCTGCGCTGGCAGGTCTGGCTGCATTTTCAAAAGGAACGGTGGAGATCTCTGACTGTAGTGTAAAGGGGGAGCTCTGGCAGACCGGAGCGGTCAGCTATGTTGGTGGAATTGTTGGGAATGCATACTACAGCAATTTCAAGGCAGAACGCTGTAGTGTGCTGGGAGAAAGCCGGATAGAAGAGGCAGGCATGATCAGTGGAATTGCCAATACATCATCAGCATCTGATCTGCAGATAGAGGACTGTATCGTAGCGGGAGAACTGACGCTTTCATCTGATGCAGCAAGCGTATTTGGGATTACACATAGTACGGAGAACAGTACTGTGAAAAATTGCTTTGATTACTTAAAGGTAATGGATACAGATGGAACAGTAGTTTCCCATGAAGAACCAGTATACAAGGAGTCTGTTGAGAACTGCTATCTGTATCAACGGGAAAAGGATGCGCAGCCTACATTGAAATTAAAAACAGTAACAAAGGAGCAGGTGGAAAACGGGGAGCTTTGTGAGCTGTTAAATGCAGGAAGGACAGAGCCTGCCATATGGTATCAGACAATTGGAACAGACGCGTATCCACTGCCTGATAAAACCGCAAAACCTTCTGCACCGACAGAGGAACAGGAGCATACCTATCAGTTCCTTGGCATGAACTGGTCTGAAGACGGGGCAGGCAATGTAAGTGCAGAGGGCAGTTTCCGCTGTAAAAACTGTAAGGACTCTGTGACAGAGAAGGCTGTGATCACAGAAGAGCAGGAAGGCTCTGCCTGTGAAGAAGACAGCCATATCTATTACACAGCAACAATTACCAGAGATGGAAAAAACTATACAGGAATAAAAACTGTCAAGATTCCTGCAACCGGTCATACATATGGTAACTGGGAGCTTGCAGCAGATAAAACGGGTGTGAGAACATGTCAGAATAAGGCATGTGATAAAAAAGAAATATGCGATCATATGGCAAGAGGAAAAATGAAAGCGTTGGAAGGCACCGCCGGTTGCAGCTTAAGTGAGTCCTGCAGCAGTCTTTTTGATGGAGACGTGCACACAAAGTGGTGTACGAATAATACGAGTGCCTATGTGATCTTTCAAACAGAAAATGCCGTGGCACCGACCGGGTACATTCTGACTACCGGAAATGATAATAAAACAGATCCGGGCAGAAATCCAAAGTCCTGGAAATTATATGCGATGAATGCAGAGACTGTACCTGACCGAAATGCGGAAGGCTGGGTAGAGATCGCTTCCGTGAGTGATGACACGACAATGCAGGATGAGAATTTCAAAGATTATAAATTCACTATGACAAGACCTGCGGAGAAGTATTGTTATTTCAAATTAGAAATTACGGCGATACATGGAAAACGGATCATGCAGTTATCCGAATTCAGGTTATTGACGGAAAGCAGTACCTATACAAAAACGGTTTCTGCAGATGACTGTATTCCCGCCAGCTATGAAGCCACCTTCTGCAGCATATGTGGACTGAATATTTCTGAGGAACAGGAGAAGGAAAACCATGCATATGTAGAAGAGTTGATCGCCCCTGAGGTGCAGAAGAAGAGTGAAGCGACCTGCGAGAAGAAAGCTGTTTACTATGCAATCTGTAAAAGATGTCACAGACTGGATCCTGCGCAGACCTTTGAAGCCGGAGCGTGTGAACCGCACATGATGGGACCGGCGCTGGAGTATCGGTGGAATAAGGACGATAGCTGTGACCTTGTATATATATGCTTCGCATGTAAGTCAACCCTGACGAAAAAGATGGAGGTAACAAGAAAAGACTTGCAGGCGCGTACCTGTGTGCAGTCCGGGAAATATGTACTTTCCGCAGTGCTGGAAGAAGATAATTTCAAATACAAAGCACCGGACATGGAAGTGAAAGTGCCTGCAGCCGGTCATGCACTTGCAGGCGGCAGCATGAAATTTACAAAAGTGACCGGTACAGACGGTAAGCCTGTGATAACTGCGCTGCTCCCGGTCCACTGCAATAATGAAAATTGTACTTACCGGCAGAATATCCCTGCTATCGTAGAAGCGGGAAAGGATACAGCAACCTGCGTGGCAGACGGCGCGGTTATCTATACCGCAAAGGTGATCTGGAACGCACAGACCTATACAGATACCTATCAGATAAAAACAGCGAAGCTTGGACATAAGCTGAAGAGCCATGTGGCAAAGAAGGATGCGACAACAGAGCAGGCGGGTATGCAGGCATACTATACCTGTGAAAACTGCGACGGTAAATTTGCGGATCAGGCACTGACAAAGCCTGTAACAGATGCAGAGCTGGCGATCCCGAAGCTGACAGCGCCGGAAGGGCAGCCAAACCAGAACCCGCAGCCAAGCCAGAATCCACAGCCGGGACAGAATCCGCAAGGGGATCAGAAGCCGGATACAAAGCCGGAAGTGATCAAGCAGAAGGATGGATCAAGTATTACCATTATCAATAAGAAGAAAAAAGAGGTCAGCTATACAGGAGCAAAGAAAACAAAAGCATCGCTGACAGTACCTGCAAAAGTAAAAATCGGCAAGAAAACCTACAAAGTGACAAAACTTGCAGATTATGCATTCAAAGGAAACAGGAAGCTGAAAAAGCTGACACTTCCGAAAAACTGCTCTTACATTGGAACGGAAGCTTTTTCCGGCTGTACAAAACTCAAAACACTGACGATCAGGTCCACCAAACTGACCGCGCAGACAGTTGCGGACAATGCATTTCAGGGAATGAGTAAAAAGACCGTGATCAAAGTGCCAAAGAGCAAGCTGAAGGAATACAGGAAATTATTCAGAGCGAAGGGACTTGATAAAAAAGTGAAGCTGAAGGCAATTTAGCCAAAACTTAGCCAAAACTATCCTTTTGGTTAGTTTCGGATGAGCATATTTTTTGCTAAAATAAATAAAATTATGTATCTGCGAGGACAGTCGTACATAGTTTTATTGTGTAAAAGGGGTTGAGACTGCGTATGTCAGAAGAAAGAGATGGGTTTTATGTCTTTCCCGAACGGGCAAAGACAAAGCTGCGGAAAGCATATATGGAAAAGCAGCCGGTTTATATTTACGGAATGGTCGGCTATGGAAAAACTGCGCTTGTAGAGCATTTTCTTGGAAAAAAGAAATATCTGTATTTTGACGCAGCTTCATCCTCTCTTGCCTGTCTTGAGGCTTTGCATACGCAGTCAATACTGGTGGTGGATAATCTGCAGTTTCTGGAGGATGAGTTTGTCAAAGACCGCCTGCTGGAGCTGATCAGACAACCGGATCTGTGGCTGATCTTCATATCCAGATCCAAATGTCCGGGCTGGCTGATCGGTGCCTACCTGAAATACCGGAATTTCTGTACGATCACAGAAACAGATCTGGAACTTTCCGAAGAAGAAATAAGAAGCTATTTAAAAGGAAGAGGAATAGAAGAATACGGACCGAATGATGTCCGCTTTGTGCAGTCCTATTGCAGAGGACATGGACTTGCGATCCGCCTTCTGTGCGATCAGGCACTGATCGAAGGACGACCGGTGAAGGGACAGGATGTGTTTGACCCCGATCTGTTTGAACGATCTAGACTGGTATTCTGGGACTATGTAGACAGGGAAGTCTATCAGAAATGGGATGAAGAACTGATCGATTTTATTATGAAGATCAGTATTGTACAGGAGTTTACACTGGAGCTTGCCACTGAGATCTCCGGTAGTGCGAGAGCACGCTATTATCTGGAGGCAGCAGTCAGTGTCGGCAATTTTGTGACAATAGAAAAAGATATTTATCGTTTTGAAGAAAATGTGGTACAGAGCATGGAACGCAGGCGTTACCTGAAGCTGACGCAGGAGCAGATCTATGAGCTGTATTATAATGCCGGTCTGTATTATCGAAAGCACGGACAGGTCGTGCAGGCACTGGAGATGTTCCAGAAGTGCCATCATGTCGGACAGATCAGCGAGATCCTGATCGAAAATGCGAAATATAATCCGTCCGTTACTTATATGTATGAGCTGCGCAAATACTATCTGGAAATGGATGAGAAGGCTGTGCGGGACAGAGTGGAGCTGATCGCAGGACTTTGTATGATCCAGTCGCTGCGGCTGGATGTGGAAAAGAGTGAATACTGGTACAGCATTCTGCAGGAAAAAGAACGCATGGCAGAAGGGAAGACAAAGCGGCTTGCCAGAAGCTATCTGGCATATCTGGATATTGCACTTCCGCATCGGGGAAGCAGCAACATCGCAGATCTGATCAAAAAATCAGCAACGCTTCTGATGAACCGAGAAATATCCCTGCCCGAATTTTCCGTCACCTCCAATGCACCGACGATGATGAACGGCGGCAAGGATTTCTGTGAATGGAGCAGACATGATAAAGAGCTGGCAAATACACTGGGGAAATTCGTTCCGCTTGTCCTTGGAAAAGCGGGAGAAGGTCTTGTGGAGCTGGCACTGGCGGAAAGCAGCTTTGAAAAGGGACTGGATGATTATGAGGTCATGCGCCTGATCGCCAAAGGACAGATGAAGGCGGATGCGGCGGGCAGGCTGGAGCAAAGCTATGTCGGAGCGGGACTGATGGCAAGGCTGCATTTGTATAATGGACATCCGGAGGATGCGGTAGAGCTGCTGACATCTTTTAAAGAGCGGGCGCGGGCAGCGGAAAAACAGAAGATCGTATGGAACATTGAAAATGTGCTCTGTCAGATCGCCATGTATACAGAGCAGAAAACAGAGGTGGATAACTGGCTCTTGCAGGCTCCGGATGAGAATCAGGAATTTTACTGCATGGAACGGTATCGTTATCTGACAAAGGTACATATTTATCTGGCAATGAAGCACTATGATGCGGCAAATGCGCTGCTGCAGAAGCTGTTGTATTATGCACGGATGTATGGAAGAACCTATATCCAAATGGAATGTGAGCTTCTGGACGCGATCCTGCAAAAAGAACTGGGGCTGCCCTGGGAAGAAAATTTCCAGAAGCTGCTCAGTCAGGCAGAGATCTATGGCTTTACCAGAGTGATCTCACAGGAAGCAGGCATGGCGCACAGGCTTTTGAAAGCAAAAAGCTGGACATTCCGGGATAACAGCTATAAAAAACGGCTGTATGCGGAAACGGAGAAGATGGCAAAGCAGTATCCGGGATATATGAGCTTTCAGGGAAAGTTGGAAGGACCGATCGAGGATAAGGCGCTTCAGATCTTAAAGCTGCAGGCGTTGGGGCGTTCCAATGAAAAAATCGCGGAAGAGCTGCATATCAGCGTCAGCACAGTCAAGTATCATTGCAGGGAAAATTACAGAAAGCTGGGCGTCAACGGAAAAGCAGCAGCGATCGCCGAAGCCCGCAAGAGACAACTGATATAAAGGGAATTCAGATAGAAAAATGTGTAAAGGAGAAAGAAAGTGAAAGGAAACAGGAAAATCAGAAAACAGCTGCAGGCATATCTTTGCATGCTGGTCATGGCAGTACAATCGCTGACGCCGGTCATGCAGGTATCTGCAGAGGAAGTGACAACAGTGGATGTATCCACGCAGGCAGCAGAAGCAGAGATGGATGCAGAGAATGCGTCTGATGCTGTGACAGTATCAGATGCAGGAACCACGCAGGAGATACCGGTCTGCGATATCACGGAGGGAACACTTGATGAAGCAGATGGCTGGTCTATTAACGATGAAGCCGAGTATGGGTATAAGGAGCTCACGATCCAGAAGAATGGCACCTATCGCCTGACAGGAAGTAATGCGGCAGGGTATAATTTTTATATCATTGTAGAAAGCGGGCTGGATGCTGTAAAGCTCATCATGGATGATGTCGTGATCCGTAATGCCTATAGGGAATACAATATAATGGCGGCAGATTCGCAGGAACCGATCAGTACTTACGTGCAGCAGAGCGATCTTGTAAAGAGAGATCATATGCCGCTTATTCTGGAAAGTGGTACAGAGGTAACTTTACAGGGAACAGCGTTCCTAGAAGGAAGCCAAGAATATGCAACAGCGATCTGGGGCGATGACGGCAGTTCCCTGATCTGTGAAGACGGCGTATTTCATGTGAATGATATTATAGTATCCTATTTCCATATCAAGGATGCTCTGTTATGGAACAGGTATGTTGATGGGGAGAGAGATGAGGAACTGGAATATACATATATTAATGACGTATCAAAGGATCTGGAACTGGAAAGTGTATGGCTTGGCGGACAGAAATATGACGTGAGCGGACTGGGGATCGAGATAAAATACGGTTGGCTGGGAGAATTTATGGCGAATCGTGTCAATACACCGGCATTCGAGTTTCTATTCGATGGTGGAATACTTTACAGCTATCGCTTCTCCAAAGCAATTTGGGAATATAAACGTGTTGTGCCGACGCAGGAACACTGCACAGTCATTTACGAGGAAGATGGCTATGAAGTGGGCAGAGCCTATTGCATACCAGGTGGAAACGTGGAGCTCTGGCCTTCCAATGAGGAAGCGCAGATGCAGTATGTGGTAAAAGAAACCGGAGAGAGCTTTGATGGCTGCAATGTGACAGGAGATATGACAGTAGAGCTTTTGCCGGATACAGCTTATGGGATCGACGTAACGATCAATGGAGAGGTGCAGCGGTTTGCGCGGGGAGATTCTCTGCCGGAAGGATACTTTTATATCGAGACATATCCAAATGGCAGTTATCAAACTGCTTATGACTGCAGACCGGGAAAAGAGAAGGTAGTTGTGAAAAAGTCTATGCAGCTGTTGGCTCTGCGGTGTGGGGACAGTGCGGATCATCTGGAATTTATGATCGATTCCGCAGAAGACCTGAATACCTACTCAATGTTATTATCTCAAAATTATCAGAAAAACGGTGTGAAGGCATCTGAGGCAGAGCTGAAGCTGACAAAAGATATTACAGTAGACAGTATGATAAGTGACAGTTATAATTACGCTCCGTTTTATGGCACGCTGGATGGGCAGAACCATACGATCACACTGGATCTGACGGTGGACGAAGGGGATAAGAAAGATGCTGCCGGTCTGTTTCAGCGTCTGGCAGGAACCGTCAAAAATCTGACGATTGATGGCAGGATGGAAGTGCAGGACAGGAGTATTGCGGTTGGTGGTATTGCCGGTATTGTATGCGGTGAAAAAACTCTGATCAGTCATTGCAGATCTGACGTGGATATCTATATAGAAGGAAGCGAAATGGAGGCAGGTGGACTCGTTGGCATGGTTGATGCAGGCAGCCTGCAGATCAGTGACAGCAGTATGAATGGTACGATAAATGTGGACAACAGCAGCAGTAGTTATATTGCCGGTCTTGTAGGATATTTTGATGCAGGCAGCCTGCAGATCGATCGATGCCATGTAACAAGTGTTATGGATATTACATCTGAATATACGATCGTATCGGGTATAGCCAATAAACTGGCAAATGCGCAGGACATGACGATCAATAATTGTTATGTAAGTGGAGCGATCAAACGCGGTAAACAAGGAAAAAGCGGGTTAGACATATACGGACTTGCTTATGCACTCGAATCGGATTCAGATAGCAGGGGAACAGTCACAAACTGTTATAATGATGCAGAAGAGAAAGATAGTATGAATGGAAGCATTGCACTTACAACAGTTGGTGGCGCATTGCAGACGGATAACTGTTATTATGTGAAAGGGCAGTGCGAAGAGCAGCCGGAGCTTACGGGCGTGACAGAAGAACAGGTCAAAAACGGAGCATTATGTTATCTGTTAAATCAGGGCAATACGGAAGCTCCGATCTGGTATCAGACGATTGGTTCAGATCTGCGCCCGGTAACGGAAGCAGATGGGCATGCAGTCGTATATGAAAAGACAGACAGTGAAACAGGAAATAAGGTCTATGAAAATGACGAAGGAACTGTTGTTTCACCGGAAGTCCATAAATTCAAGTATGTCACTATGTATTGGGATGAAGAAGACGGTCAGGTCATTGCTTATGGTCAATTCCGTTGTGAAAACTGTAAGGAAATAATAGTAGAGCCTGCAGAAGTAACAATAGAAAGAGAAGAGCCGGACTGTGAAAATGCCGGAGAGATCCTTTATACAGCAACACTGACCAAGGATGGCAAAACTTATACAGGCAGCATGGAAGAGACGATCCCTGCGACCGGACACAACTATGGCAGCTGGGAGCTGACTGCAAATGGAGATGGAATCCGGGTTTGTCAGAATCCGGACTGTGATGAATATGAGGAGTGTGATCATAGTCGTGAGGAACCTTATCAGAAAGTTGTATCTGCAAATGACTGTATTCCGGTTGATTATGAAGCAACCTTCTGCAGCGTATGTGGACTGAATATTTCTGATGAACAGGAACAAGAAAGCCATGCATATGTAGAAGAGTTAATTGCCCCGGAGGCACAGAAGAAGAGTGGAGCAACCTGTGAGGAGAAGGCTGTTTACTTTGCAATCTGTAAAAGATGTCACAGGCTTGACCTGGAGCATACCTTTGAAGCTGGAGAGTGTAAACCACATACGATCGGAGAAGTGAGAGGATATCGGTGGAATCAGGACAATAGTTGTGACCTTATATATGAATGTTACGAGTGTGAGTCTATCCAGACGAAAAAGATGGAAGTAACCAGGAAAGTCATACAGGAACGCACCTGTATGCAGTCCGGGAAATATGTGTATTCCGCAGTGTTGGAAGAGGACGACGACGATGTTTATGAAGCACCGGACAAAGAAGTGAAAGTGCCTGCAACCGGGCATGCACTGGCAGGCGGCAAAATAGAATTTGCAGAAGTGACTGGCGCGGATGGTAAGCCAGTGGTAACTGCGCTGCTTCCGATCCACTGCAATAATGAAAATTGTACTTACCGGCAGAATATCCCTGCTATCGTAGAAGCAGGAAAGAATACAGCAACCTGCGTAGCAGACGGTGCGGTTACTTACACCGCGAAGGTAATCTGGAACGCACAGACCTATACAGATACGTATCAGGTAAAGATGGCAAAGCTTGGCCATAAGCTGAAGAGCCATGTGGCAAAGAAGGATGCGACAACAGAGCAGGCAGGTATGCAGGCATACTACACCTGTGAAAACTGTGACAGCAAATTTGCGGATCAGGCATTGACAAAGTCTGTAACAGATGCAGAACTTGTTATTCCGAAGCTTGCGCCGAAGCCGAGCGCAGCACCAAGCCAGCAGCCAAGTGCAGCACCGAGCCAGAAGCCGAGCGCAGCACCGGTTATGATCCGCAGGAAGGATGGATCGGGTGTTACAATGTTAAATAAGAAGGAAGTCAGCTATACAGGGGCAAAGAAAACCAAAACAACGCTGACAGTACCTTCAAAAGTAAAAATCGGCAGGAAAAATTATAAAGTAACAAAACTTGCAGATTATGCTTTCAAAGGAAACAAGAAACTGAAAAAGCTGACACTTCCGAAAAACTGCTGTTATATTGGAACAGAAGCTTTTTCCGGATGTACGAAGCTTAAAACACTGACGATCAAGTCTGCCAAACTGACAGCGCAGACAGTTGCGGACAATGCATTTCAGGGAATGAGCAAAAAGACCGTGATCAAAGTGCCAAAGAGCAAGCTGAAAGAGTATAAGAAATTGTTCAGGGCAAAAGGGCTCAGTAAGAAGGTCAAAATAAAAGAAATTAAGAAAAAATAACATATAATACCGTAAAAAAGCCGTGTCATGGCAAAAAACATGACACGGCTTTTACTGACTAAAAAATGTTTAAATTTCAGCTTCTGTTTAAGTAGCTGTTTTAAAGTAAAAACGAATATGCTAACATAAAGCCTTAGGAGGCGGAAAATGAGATTATTACTGGTAGAAGATGAAAAGGAGCTGGCAAGGGCACTTGTGACGGTACTGACTTATAATCATTATTCTGTGGATGAAGTATATGATGGTGAGCAGGCAGTGGTATATCTGGAAAACGGAAATTATGATGGTGTGATCCTGGATATCATGCTGCCAAAACTGGACGGGATTTCTGTTCTGAAAAAAATAAGGGCACAGGGGAATCAGGTTCCTGTATTGATCCTGTCGGCAAGATCGGCACTGGAGGATAAGGTGAACGGGCTGGACTGTGGGGCAGATGATTATCTGACAAAGCCGTTTGCGACAAAGGAACTCCTTGCACGTGTACGTGCAATGACAAGGCGCAGGGAAAACGTAATGGAGCCAAATCTGCATTTTGAAGATTTGGAGCTTTCCGCAACTTCCTTTCAGCTTGGCTGCAATGGAGAATGGGTCTACCTTGCCAACAAGGAATATCAGATGATGGAAATGCTGTTGAAGAATCCCAGATGTGTACTTTCAGCCGAACAGTTTATTGAGGCAATCTGGGGTTATGAAAGCGATGTGGAAAATAATGTGGTCTGGACCTATATATCCAGACTGCGCAGGATTTTAAAACAGCTTGATTCCCATACGGTCATCCGGACGGCAAAGGGGATCGGTTTTGCATTGGAGAAAGACGATGATTAAGCAGCTACAAAGACGATTTATCAAAATTGCCATGCTTTCCTTCTGTATTGTGGTCTTTCTGATCGTAGGTCTGACAAATCTGTTGAATTATCTGCGTGTCAGACAGGAAATCGAGGAAAATCTGTCGGTCGTACTGGAAAATCTGGATGTGATCCAACAGACAGAAAAAAACTGGAAATGGAGCTATGGACGGAAGGATACGGAAGATAGCTACATATATGCGGAAGATACGGATACAAAAGAAGATATTGATGCTATTTTGAGCGGTGTCCGGTTTTTTACGGTAACACTGGATGCGGATGGAAAAGTGATCAAAACGAATACACGAAATACCAATACGGTAGATGCCCGGCGTGCTTCGGAGATTGCACTTGACCTGTATCGAAGAGGAAAAAAAGACGGCTATGGAAAGTATAGCCGGTACAAGGCAATTTCTTCAGGAGACGATCTGATCTACGTTTTTGTTAATTGTAAGCGGAAGATGCGGGAATGCAATAACATTTTGAAAGTAAGTCTGATCAGCGCAGTCATAGAGTTGATCGCAGTCTTTTTTCCGGTTTATTTCTTTTCAAGGGCTGTTGTCAGACCGGTGCAGGAAAGTGTAGATAAACAGAAAGCGTTTATTACAAATGCAGGGCATGAGATCAAAACGCCTCTGACGATCATAGATGCCAATACCGATGTCATCGAACTGACAAGTGGCGAAACCGAATGGACGAAAAGCATCAGAAATCAGATCAGGAGGCTGACAAAGCTGACGGAGGAACTGGTGGGGCTTGCCAAACTGCAGGAAATAGAAGAATTGCCGGAGCAACAGAAAATTGATCTTTCTGCACTTTTGCTGGAAGCCTGTGAGCAATTTGAAACCGTAGCAAAAACACACCGGAAAAAATTGGACTGGGATCTGCAGGAAAATCTGACCGTATTTGGAGATGAGGCAATGTTGGAACGTGTCCTCTCTATATTATTGGATAATGCGGTGAAGTATGCAGATGATGGAACTAAGATCTCCGTGGTTTTAAAGAAAAACGGAAAATATGTTGTGCTGGAAGTAAGGAATTATGCAGCCTGCATGAAAAAAGGAAAACATATGGATTTGTTTGAGCGCTTCTATCGGGCTGACAGTTCCCATAACTCCACTACGGGCGGGCATGGAATCGGATTATCCAATGCACAGGACATAGTGGAATTACATAAAGGCAAAATAACGGCATACAGCCCGGCTGATGGGCAAATCTGTTTTCAGATCCGTCTGTAAAGGATATTTTATAACAATTCTGACAAAATTTAAGTTGGTTTTAAGTAGGATATTTATACTATGCTAGGATTTTACGGGAAGTATCGGTATTTACAAATACCTATGACCGAATTTATTATTGATTACGAGTTGGAGGAAAGATACAGATGTCGGTTGTATCGTATTCATTTTTGCTGTTTTTATTGATCGTATGTATGGTCTACTATATTGTACCAAAGAAATGGCAGTGGGTTGTTCTGCTGGCAGCAGGCATTGTATTTTATGCCGGTGCCGGTGTGTCCTATCTGGCAGTTGTCGGACTGACAGCACTGGTTGTCTATGGCTGTTCGCTTCTGATGCAGAAAAATCTGGATCAGCAGGAAGAACTGCTCAAAGATGCAGACCGGAAAGCTGCTCGAAAGATCAAAAATGAAATGAAGCATAAGAGAAAACGGGTGCTTGTGGCAGGACTGATCGTTGTGATCGGTATTCTGGTGCTTTTTAAGGGCAGTGACTTCCTGATTGAGAATCTGAATGTTCTGCTATCGCATACCGTACATACACAGATCAGCGCATGGAAGCTGATCGCACCTCTCGGTATTTCTTTTTATTCATTTATGATGATCGCCTATCTGGTCGATCTGTATCATGGCAAGATCAGTGCACAGAAGAATTTTCTGAGGTATCTGACGTATGTGCTGTATTTTCCGCATATTACACAGGGACCGATCGGCAGGTATGATCCGCTCGGGACGGAAATGTTTGCAGAGCACCGGTTTGACTATGATATGTTCCGGAAAGGCATCTGGCTCATGATCTGGGGCTATTTCAAAAAGCTGGTAATTGCAGACCGCGTAGCTCCTTTTGTGACTACAGTGATCAAAAATGCACCGGATTATTCCGGACCGATCTTTTTACTGGTCGGTGTCGTCTATTCTATTCAGATCTATTGTGATTTTTCGGGTTGTATGGATATTGTGCGCGGATCTTCCGAATGTCTGGGAATCCGCTTAAAGGAAAACTTCCGCCGTCCGTATTTTTCACGCAATATGCCTGAGTTCTGGAGACGCTGGCATATTTCGCTCGGGGAGTTTTTCCGGGAAAATGTATTTTATCCGGTTTCTACTTCTGCGCTGTTTCTGAAACTGAACACAGCGGGCAGAAAACGGTTTGGAAATGAATGGGGCAGAAACATTGCTTCCTGTCTGCCTATTTTATGCGTCTGGATCCTGACAGGTGTCTGGCACGGAGCAAACTGGAATTATATCGGCTGGGGTGTTTACCATGGCATTCTGATCTGTTTATCCGCCATGTTTGAACAGCCGATCAAAAATCTGATGGAAAAAGCAAAGATCAATACTGATCATATGGCATTTCAGGTATTTCAGATGATCCGGACATTTTTCCTGTGTCTGATCGGACGACTGATCTTCCTCGGAAACGGACTTTCCGATTCCTTTTATATGATCGGATCTGCTTTTTGCAGACCACAGGCTGCTTATACAATGAAACTGTTTGTGCTGCGCAGGAAAGAATGGGCTTTTGTACTTGTCTGCATGCTGCTTTTGCTTGCGGTTTCGATCGCGCAGGAAATACTGGAACGCCGCGGGATCAATATAACGATCCGTGACTGGCTGGGCAACAGAAATGTGATCTTCAGGGGTGCGGTGCTTCTTGCAGGTGTTCTGCTGATCCTCTGCTTTGGTGTGTACGGAGCAGGTGCAGGTGCGACATTCATTTATGAGCAGTTTTAAATGGAGGAACGAAAATGAGTACAACAAGAAAAAAAGTGCTGAAGACGGTGGCGGGCATTTTAATCTTCCTGTTTTTGTTGACAACGATCATCAATCTGCTCGGACCGCTTTTCAGACCTAAGGGACAGGATTTTGACGGCTGGCAGTATTTTTATGCGGAAGACAAAAACAGTCTGAATGCAGTTATGATCGGTTCCAGTGCGATTTACAGGTTTTATGTGCCTGCACAGGCCTATGAGGAACAGGGATTTACCTCCTGTATGATTTCACAATCCTGCCAAAATATCAAAGCAGTTCCCTACATCATGGAAGAAGCGATAAAAACACAAAAGGTAGATTTGTTTGTCGTGGAAACGCGGCAGGTAGTTGTGGATCTGGTACAGGATCCGAAAAAGGCAAAAGAACGGGAAGAAAAGGAAAATTATTACCTGAGTATTGTCACATCGGGAATGAAACAGTCTCTGACCAGGGCAAAACTGATCCATGAACTGCTGATCCCGGATGAGGAAAACAATGAACTGGAGTGGCAGGTTCCGCTATTAAAATATCATGAAAATATTTTTGAAATTCCGGCAGATGACTGGCTGGAAAGGCTTTGTATGGGGAAAAGCCCATGTAAAGGATTCAGGCTCAGATATACGGCTAATGCGCAGGAAGAACCGAAAAAGACACCGGATGCAAGGTATGCGACCGTATCTTTACCGCAGGAATCCAGAGATGATATTGATAAAATTGTACAGACTGCTGAAAAATACGGAACAGAGCTTCTGTTTGTATCAACCCCTTATGTGTATACGGAAAACCGATATAATTATGAGTGCGCATTGGATGCTTATATGAAAGAGAAGCACTATCCGTTTCTGAATATGGGAAGTGCAGAGGTAAAGAGTGCGCTTGCACTTGATTATAAGGTTGATTTTTATGATTATCGTCATGTAAATATTTCGGGTGCAGAAAAGGTAACTTCATATCTGGCAGACTACTTACAGACGAATTATCAGTTTAAGAACAGACTCAATGAAAAGCAGAAAGAAGAGTGGGATACAGCTGTAATGTATTGGCATAAAGACGAACAGGAATATCTGAAAGATTGGGAGGATGAATGTGAAAAAAAATCTTAGAATGGAAACGATCAATAAAGTGATAGGCCCACTTTTGTTTATCGCAAGTCTGTATTTGCTGCCACATGGCGTCTTTGATACGTTCCAGTCGCGTGCGGCGATCGGAACTGTGCTCTGGATGGCATACTGGTGGATTACCGAAGCACTGGACTATGCGGTAACGGCATTTTTGCCGATCATTGTCAATGCCTTGTTTAATCTGGTAGACATGAAAGATGTCATTGCAAATTATGCATCTGAGACAATCCTGCTGCTTCTTGGTGCGTCCATCCTGACCGTGTCATGGGAGATTGTCGGACTGGACAAAAGAGTGGCGTGTGCATTCCTGAGTATTGTAGGAACCTCACTGACCACACAGATCCTGTTCTGGTTTCTGCTTTCCACAGCACTTTCCACGATCCTGCCAAATGCAGTTGTGACAGCAACGATCACACCGATCGCTGTTTCCATGCTGCGTTATCTGGGAATCGAAAAGGTATCCGAAAGCGAACCTGCATCGATCATTCTGATGTCGATCGCCTGGGGAGCGGGTATCGGTGGACTTGCTTCTCCGCTTGGCGGCGCCATGAATCTGGTTGTGGTAAACTACATCCAGGAGCTGACCGGACAGGAATATATGTACATGGACTGGGTCATCAAGTTTGCACCGATCATGCTTGTGCTGATCATATCCAACTGTCTGTATCTGATCTGGATCAAGCCAAAGCATGAAGGACTGGAAGGAAGTAAGGAATATTTCTTGAAAGTGCGCAAAGAGATGGGAAAGATGAGCAAGGAAGAGATTGCCTGTCTGACGATTTTTGTGATCGCAACTGTGCTTGCATTTACCAGAAATCTGTATGCCTCTGTCTTGCCGGGATTAAAACCTGCCTATGTCTTTATTATTGCTGCAGTGCTTTCTTTCCTGCTCAAGGACAGCAAGGGAGAACCGATCCTGCGTTGGAAACCGGTACAGGGCAAGGTGTACTGGTCGCTTATGTATATCTTCGCCGGTGGACTGGCAGTCGGAACACTGCTGACAAAGACAGGTGCAGATGTCTGTATCGGCAATTATGTCTCCCAAATGGGACTGACAGGCGGCTTTGTGACAGTGCTTGTGATCATCACGGTTACGATCATACTTTCCGACGTGACTTCGAATACGGCGACAGCAGCAGTGGCAATTCCGATCGTAATCTCCGTTATGAACGGAATCGGTGTCGATCCGATCCCTTATGTGTTTGTTGCCACAATTGGTGTAAACTTATCTTATATAATGCCGACTTCTGTACGAAGTGTTCCGGTCGGTTATGGACTGAAACCTTCTTATATGTTTAAAAAGGGATTGCTCCTGACCCTGATCGTGATCGCTCTGATGAGTGTCAGCGCATGGTTTTTACTGCAGAATGGTTGGTTTGCGCTCTGATCGGCCATACGTTTTATGAGATGCTGCGGACTGCTCCGCAGGGATGTATGAAAAAACAAGACCGGTAGAAAGAAAAGCGAAATCAAAGTCAAAAGGAAGAAAAACGAAAGGGGAAAGCACATGAGAAAAGACAGTGTACTTGCCTATATCAAAGAATATGCAAAAACGCAGCCTGATACACTGGCAGTATGCGAGCTGCGTAAAACAGTTACCTATGAACAATATTTCATGAATATCCGGAAAATGGCAGCAGTCCTGATGTCTGCGGGGATTCAGAAGGACGAGCATGTCATTTTGAAATGTACCCAGAACATCAATTATCTGACGATCTTTACAGCACTGCAGTATATGGGAGCGCTTCCTATTCCGGTGGAAAAAGCAACCATGCCTGAGCGCATGACAGAAATCGGAGCACAGGTAGAAGCAAAAACACTCATCTCAGATGCTGAAGCGGAAGGGATGCGGTTTTTCTCTGCCAAAGAGCTGGAAAAGCAGATGGCAGAGGCAGAGCCTGCAGATTGCGGACTGCCAAAAGCGCAGAGCCGTTCTATGATCTTATTTACAACCGGTACAACCGGAAGATCAAAGGGCGTTGTAGTCAGACATATCAATGATGTGGCGGTTGCGGAAAATGTCATCGGCGGAACACATATGCGGCCACACAATGTAGAGATTATTCCGATGCCGCTAAATCATGCATACGGGCTCAGAAGATATCAGTCCGATATGGTAAACGGCGGAACAGTCTGCCTGATGGATGGTATGGTATTTGTCGGAACCCTTTGGAAGCTGATGGAAAAATATCAGGCAAGCTCCATGGCACTTTCCCCGGCTTCACTTGGTATGATCTTCAAGTTGTCCGGTGACAGGATCGCAGACTATGAAAGCCGGCTGGATTATATCCAGATCGGTTCCGCGCCACTTGTAGAAGCGGATAAACAGCATCTGCTCTCACTGATGCCAAATACAAGATTATACAATTTTTACGGCGCTTCCGAGGCAGGCTGCTCCTGCATTCTGGATTTTAACAGTTCGGATGACAAGCCGGGCTGTATCGGAAGACCGACGGTGAATTCCGTGATCCGTTTTACAGATGAAAACGGAAACACAGTAAGACCGGAAGATGTGAGCGAAGAAAAGCCGGCTCTGTTATCCTGGGGCGGCGATATTGTCATGGAAGGTTATTATAATGATCCGGAACTGACAAAGGAAACGCTGGAAGACGGTTATGTGAAAACAAAGGATCTGGCCTACCTGGATGAAGAAGGCAGATGTATTCTGGTCGGACGTATGGACGATATCATCAATTACGGAGGCAGTAAGATCTCACCTGCAGAGGTGGAAGACTGTGCGAGAGGCTATACGGGGATCACAGACTGCGCATACAGCGCAAAGCCGGATCCGATCACGGGAGAAGTACCGGTCATGCTTGTCATTCCGGGCGAGAACTACGAAGAACAGGAATTGATGGAGTATTTGTCCGCCAGACTGGAAGCCTATAAGCTGCCCAAACAGATTTATGAGGTTACGGTATTGCCCAAAACCTTTAAAGGCACTATACTGAGAAAAGAAGTTCGGAAAATGCTGGATCAGTTCTAATGCTTTTTGAAAAATAATTCAAGAGGCAAAAGAAATGGATGAACAGTATATAGAAGAAGCATCGTTTAAAATAAAAAGAAAGTGAGGAAACACAAATGGAAGATTTTATCAAAATGCTCAAAGGCGTAAAACCGGACATTGATTTTGAACATGAAACAGCGCTTGTAGATGACGGGCTGTTAGAGTCACTGGATATTATCTCAATCATTTCCGAGATCTCTGAGGTATACGGAGTATGGATCCCAAGCGATGAGATCATTCCGGATAACTTCAATTCCGCAGAGGCAATGTACGAGCTGGTGCAGGATCTGAAAGAAGAGTAATCTCATACTCTGGACTTTAGCTGTGTGCAAGGTCGTACAGCTTTTGAATATCGGCAGGTAAATGATCGGGCAGCATCTGATGGATCTTATCTTCGTTGCCATCCTTCATTGCCTGCTCGTAATACCAGCATTTAAACTGGATCATTGCCATATTTTTCTGAAGCTCCAGCATATCATGCTCCAGCGATTCCCGGCGGTTTTCAAACAGCTCTTTGCGCTGGGCATAAGTGGAAGGCCCCTCGGCACACCACGTCATAAACTGTTTGATCTCTTTGATCTCCATGCCTGTTTTTTTCAGACATTCGATCATACGCAGACATTCAATCTCTGTGTCGGAAAATTTGCGGATTCCGGAGACTCTCGTCATATGTGGAAATAATCCCTCTTTATCATAATACCGGAGTGTGGAAACCGGTAATTGAAACATTTCAGATACTTGTCCGATTGTATACATAGAATAAATCCTCGATTCTGCCATACCTTTTTATATCAACATAAAGTCAACTTCAGCATAGCAGAAACCAAAAGAAATTACAAGAAACATACGAAAAGAAATATGTCCTTGCTATCTTTCCTATAGTAGTGGTAAAATAAACCGTATGCAGGATTAGTCTATCGGTAGGGCGCCAGCTTCCCAAGCTGGATAGGCGGGTTCGACTCCCGTATCCTGCTTTTTTTTGAGGGTAAAAAATGCTGTAAAAACAGCTATGAATCATAGGGAGGACAAAAGAATGAGTATGAATATTGTATGTTTGGATCTGGAAGGCGTTTTAGTACCGGAGATCTGGATCGCATTTGCAAAGGAAAGCGGTATCCCGGAGCTGACCCGTACAACGAGGGACGAACCGGATTACGATAAACTGATGAACTGGAGACTTGGCATTTTAAAAGAGCATGGTCTTGGCTTAAAGGAGATCCAGGATACGATCGCAAAGATCGATCCGATCCCGGGAGCAAAAGAGTTTCTGGATGAGCTCAGAAGTATGACACAGGTGATCATCATCAGTGATACGTTTACACAGTTTGCAGGTCCTTTGATGAAGAAGCTGGGCTATCCGACGATCTTCTGCAACACACTCGAAGTAGCAGAGGACGGAGAGATCACAGGCTTTAAGATGCGTATTGAGAATTCCAAGCTGACAACAGTCAAAGCACTACAGTCAATCGGCTATGAGACGATCGCAAGCGGCGACAGCCACAACGATCTTGGCATGATCCGTGCCAGCAAGGCAGGCTTCTTATTCAAGAGTACAGATCAGATCAAGAAGGACAATCCGGATCTGCCTGCTTTTGAAACCTATGATGAGCTGCTTGCAGCAATTAAGAAAGCATTATAAGATGTATCGGATTTTTTTAGTGGAAGATGACGAAACGATTGCCCGTTTGATCAAAAAGCATCTGGAGAAGTGGGAATATGAGGTCAGCACCGTACAGGATTTTGGCAATGTGCTGGGTGAATTTGCTGTCTGCGATCCGCAGCTTGTGCTTCTGGACATCAGACTGCCCTTTTACAACGGCCATTACTGGTGTACACAGATCAGGCAGGTGTCAAAGGTTCCGATCATCTTTCTGTCATCCGTATCGGACAATATGAACATCGTGATGGCAATGAATATGGGCGCAGATGATTTTATTCCGAAGCCATTCGACCTGGAGGTACTGACTGCCAAGGTGCAGGCGCTACTGCGCAGAAGCTATGATTTTGCGGGAAGCAGCAGTATGCTGGAGCACAAGGGAATGCTGCTGAATCTGTCAGATGCGACGATTCTGTATCAGGAGCAGAAGGTGGAGTTGACAAAGAACGAGCTGAAGATCCTGCAGACCCTTATAGAAAACAAAACGCAGGTTGTGACACGTGAAACGCTTATGACAAGGCTCTGGGAAAGTGATATGTATGTGGATGAGAATACGCTTTCCGTCAATGTGAACAGACTGCGTAAAAAGCTGACTTCCATAGGTCTTGAGGACAGTATCCTGACAAAGAAAGGAATCGGGTATCAGATCGGATGAAAGTATGGAAAGGATTTATCAGACGAAATAAAGGCTGGCTGGGACTCTTTATAGGGATGACCGCCAGTCATCTTTTTTACCTGTATTTAATGCGTGCGCCAAAGGCGGATCTGGTGTACAGCACCTGTATAGATGTGGGTATTTTCCTTGTTATTTTCCTTGTGATGTGGATAACTTATCAAAAGAAAGTACAAAGGCTTCGCCAGTTTCTTTCCTGCCCGCTGGAAAACAATATGCAGCTTCCGGAGGCGGAAGAGCCTTTGGAGGAGTTTTATACCGAGCTGTTTTCCCGCGCAAATGAAGAACGTGCGGAAGCGATGCGCAGAGCGGGGAGTGAGAAACAGGAGCAGCGGGAATACTATGCCAGATGGGTGCATCAGATCAAAACACCGATCGCTGCTATGCAGCTTTTATTGCAGACGCAGAGGGAAGAAGCACCGGAAAGATATAAGGAGCAGGAAGAAATAGAGGAGCAGCTTTTCAGGATCGAGCAGTATGTCAGTATGGCACTGCAGTACCAGAGGAAGGACAGCCATGATTATGTCCTGCACTCCATTGCACTGGATGGGATCATCAGAGACAGCATTCACAAATATGCGAAAATGATGATCCGCAAAAAGATCGGTATACAGTACGAGGGCTGTGATCTGGTCGTAACCAGTGATGAAAAATGGCTCTCTTTTGTGGTAGAGCAGCTTCTCTCCAATGCGGTCAAATATATGCAGGAGGGCGTCATCACGATACAGACAGGGCAAAATGAAACAGAGGCATTTCTCTGCATAGAAGATCAGGGGATCGGGATCAGGCAGGAAGATATCCCGCGTGTTTTTGAACAGGGGTACACGGGATTTAACGGACATACGGATAAACATTCCACCGGGATCGGACTGTATTTGTGTAAACAGGTGCTAACGAAGCTGGGGCATACGATCAGGATCACATCCGAGCCGGGTAAAGGCACGCAGGTATGGATCGGCTTTTCTCTACAAAAGATAGATATACGGGACTAACAGCTTCTGCCTTACAAAAATGTAAGAAATCAGGCTGAAATGTAAGCTGAATCGATGGCTGGCATTTCGGCCTTTTGTTATGCTGATGGAAAGTGAAAGACAGGAAAGGAAGGAATCATATGTCTATATTAGAAGTCAGTAACTTAAAGAAAATTTACACGACCAGATTTGGAGCCAGTCAGGTACAGGCACTTTCCAATATCAGCTTTTCCGTAGAAGAAGGAGAGTATGTTGCGATCATGGGAGAATCCGGTTCCGGCAAGACAACGCTGCTCAATATTCTGGCAGCACTGGATCAGCCGACAGACGGCGAAGTGATCCTGAACGGAAAAAAACTGCAATCCGTCCGGGAAAAGGAGATCGCTGCATTCAGACGGAAGCATCTTGGATTTGTGTTTCAGGATTTTAATCTGCTTGACAATTTTAACCTCCGCGACAATATTTATCTGCCGCTTGTCCTTTCGGATACAAAGTATGCGGAAATGGAGGCGCGGCTGGAGCCTCTTGCAAAGAAGCTTGGTATCAGCCAGCTTCTGGATAAGTTTCCGTATGAAGTATCGGGCGGACAGAAGCAGCGTGTGGCAGTGGCAAGAGCCCTTATTACAAGACCGGAGCTGATCCTGGCAGATGAGCCGACCGGCGCACTGGACTCCAAAGCAACAGACAGTCTGTTAAATCTGTTCGGTCAGATCAATCGGGAAGGACAGACGATTTTAATGGTAACCCACAGCACGAAAGCGGCAAGCCATGCGGGACGGGTTCTGTTCATCAAGGACGGCGAGGTGTTCCATCAGCTTTACAGAGGAAACATGACCAATGAACAGCTCTATGCGAGGATCGCAGATACGCTGACAGTATTACAGGCAGGTGGTGAGCAGCATGAATAAATTATACGGAAGACTGGCAAGAACCAATCTGAAAAACAATAAGCCGCTGTATATACCTTATATTCTGGCTGGTGTGATGACAGTTGCCCTGTTTTATCTGATGGTGTTTCTGAATAACAATCCGGGGCTGGATCAGATGCGGGGCGGCTATTATATCAAGACGATCATGGGAATGGGCGTTTATATCATCGCTTTTTTTTCACTGATTTTTCTTTTTTACACAAACAGCTTTATCATCAAGCGGCGGAAAAGAGAGATCGGCGTTTATAATATCCTGGGAATGGAAAAACGCCATATCGCAAGGGTACTTTTCATCGAAACTGTCTATGTTGCGGTACTTGCCATTGCAGGCGGTCTGCTCGTGGGGATCGGTTCTTCCAAGCTGATCCTGATGATGCTGTACCGGCTTTTGGATGTGGAAGAAAATGTGATATTTGTCGTGACAAAGGCAGGCATCACCTATGCGATTCCTTACTTTTGTATCCTGTATTTGCTGATATTTGGTTATAATCTTCTGCAGATCAGGCTTTCCAATCCGGTTGCACTTCTGCATGGCAGCAATGTCGGAGAAAAGGAGCCGAAAACCAAGATCGTGATGACCGTGCTTGGCTTAGTCTGCATCGGAATCGCTTACTATATTTCTTTTATGACAGAAAATCCGCTGAAGGTGCTGACGCTGTTTTTTGTAGCGGTCATTCTGGTCATTGTCGGCACGTATTTTCTGTTTACGGCGGGCAGCATTGCACTGCTGAAGCTGCTGCGCAGGGATAAACTTTTTTACTATAATAAAAAGCATTTCAGTGCGGTTTCCGGTCTTTTGTATCGTATGAAGCAAAATGCGGCGGGACTTTCCAGTATCTGTGTGCTTGCTACGATGGTGCTTGTCATGGTATCGATCACAGTCAGCCTGTATGCAGGTGTCGATGATGAACTGTATACCCGTTATCCGCAGGAGCTTTGTGTTTATTTAAACTATGGGACACCGGGCATGAGCAAGGAAGGTATCGCACAGGAAATCAGACAGGAAGTGGAAAAACAGGGCAGGACAATTACAAAAAGCTGTGTTTATGAAAAGATTCCGGCATTTACAACGAATGATGGGACAGAATTTTCAGCAGTAACGCAGAAGGAGTACAACGGAAACCAGACAGTCTTATATCTTGTGACAAGAGAAGATCTGCTGCAGATGGATAACAGCCTGCAGGCAGAAGCTGTGCAGCCGGTAAAGTCAGGCAGTGTGCGGATCTATGGTGGGCCGACAGCTTATACGGCAGATACGGTCAGTCTCTGGGGAAATGCTTTCTCGGTGGAATCGTCAGAACTTTATCAGAACGATGATGATCGGCATAAGATCAGCATGCTGAAAGGCTGTTATTATGTGATGTTTGACAGTGAGGAAACGATCAAAAATGTTTACAGCACATATGGAGACGGACCAATTGATGTCAATGGCGTGATCGGCTTTGATTATGATGGCAGCAAAGGAGAAAAGATTGCCTGTTACCAGACAGTGGATTCCCAGCTTGAGAGGATCAAAGCATCCGCAGGTGAGGAAAATAGGATCGATCTGTATGCAGAAAGCAGGGCATGGAATGAAACAGAGGTCTATGCGCTGTATGGCGGACTGTTTTTCCTGGGTGCCTTTCTGGGAATCATGTTTCTGATTGTGACAGTGATGCTCATTTTCTACAAACAGATTTCGGAAGGCTATGAGGATAAGGAAAGGTATGTTATTATGGAAAAAGTGGGAATGAGCAGCGAAGAAGTAAAAGAGTCGATTACTTCCCAGATCAGGATCGTATTTTTTCTCCCGCTTGTTGTAGCAGCGATCCATGAACTGGCAGCGTTTCCGATCGTCAGAAGACTTCTGGCGCTGCTGAATCTGACTAATGTCAGATTGTATGTGATCTGTATGGGTATCACCTTCCTTCTCTTTTCCGCAATTTATTACATTGTTTTCCGCGTAACATCCCAGGCGTACTACAGGATCGTAGACGGAAAAGCAAGATAGAGGGTAACATGGTTTTACTGAAACAGTTATTGATCTTTTTATTTATGATGGTACTTGGATATGGCATGGCAAAAAAGGGTATCATGGAAGAAAAGGCATGCAGTGCGATCAACTGGCTGCTTGTCAATATTGCGAATCCTGCCCTTGTCATATCCAGCAGCATCGGAAATGCAATAGAAAAAGGAAGCGGGCGTATACAAATGCCTGATCGTATTCGGCAATATCGGATTTATGGGATTTCCGATGATCTCTGCCGTTTACGGAGCACAGGCACTGATCTACGGTGCAGGCGGTCTGCTTTGTGATGCTGGCAACGCCGTCCGGGACAATGGTTTCCATGATGGCGCAGGAATGTGGCGGAGAATATATGACGGCGTCGAAGGGAGTTACCCTGACAATGGTATTGTCGATCTTGACGATGCCATTGCTATTTGCTTTACTGAGAATGTGATTTTGTTACTTCGGATTTACATGGTAATGAATGAATCAAAAATAATAGAAAGAAGGATGCAGGTATGTGCACAGCAGCAACTTATCAGACAAAAGATTTTTATTTCGGACGTACACTGGACTATGAATTTTCCTATGGAGATGAGATCGTGCTAATGCCGCGGAAGTTTCCAATCTCTTTCCGGTATATGGGAAAAAGAGAGACACATTACGCGATTTTAGGTATTGCACATGTGGCAGGCGGCTATCCGCTTTACTACGATGCGATCAACGAAAAGGGCGTTGGCATGGCAGGTCTGAATTTTGTCGGAAATGCGGTATATCAGGAAGTGGAAGAAGGCAGGGAAAATGTGGCACAGTATGAATTTCTGCCATGGATCCTGTCACAGTGTGACAGCGTGCAGGCGGTGCGCAGCCTGCTTTCGAAAATGAATCTGGTCGGAACGCCGTTTTCGGAGCAGCTTCCGAGCGCGCAGCTCCACTGGCTGATCGCAGATGCAAACGAAGCGGTTACGGTGGAATGTACGGCGGATGGTCTGCATATCTATGACAATCCTGCAGGGGTACTGACCAATAACCCGCCGTTCCCGCAGCAGATGTTCTTACTGAATCAATATATGGGACTTTCACCGCGTCAGCCGGAAAATACCTTCTCGGGTGAGCTTGCGCTTACGCCGTACAGCCGTGGCATGGGTGCGATCGGGCTTCCGGGCGATCTGTCCTCTACTTCCCGTTTTGCAAAGGTGGCATTTACAAAGCTGCATGCAATTTCAGGCGATAGCGAAGAGGAAAGCGTCAGCCAGTTCTTCCATATTCTGGGCAGCGTGGATCAGCAGAGAGGCTGCTGCGAAGTCGCAGAAGGAAAATATGAGATCACGATCTATACAAGCTGCTGCAATGCAACAAAAGGCATCTACTATTACACTACCTACGATAACCATCAGATCTCCGCGGTAGATATGCACAAGGAAGATCTGGATACAGACAGCCTGTATCGTTACCCGGTGCTTACCAAAGGACAGATCTGCCGGCAAAACTAATGACTATTCAGCACCATGCAAACGGTAAAATTTCGGTAAACAAATAGGAAAAGGGCTTCTCTTACAGAAAATGATATGCTATCGTGTAAGAGAAGCTTTTTTATGTAATAGGAAACTTCGTTCCCATTACACAAAAAACGCTCCAAGTTTACAAAAAGGAGAAATAAGATGGGGAAAAAACAAGAGATCAGTACAGAACAGGACTTTGATGTGTTTAAAATCCTGTATACATCAAGTTGTAAGGAAGCGGGTATTGGGCTGCAGAACAAGGCAGCAGCATTGCATGCACTTATACAGAAATTATCAGAAAATCCGGATGATGATAAAATAAAAGATCTGTTTTTTCAGACACTGGCAGATCTGGAGCTGCTTTGCACAAATTTTCATGATTATAGCAATTATGAAGTGGCAGAAGAATACGAAGAACTGCTGAACCGTTATGCAGCACTGGATGCATTATACAGGCAGCAGGAGCAGTTTGAAGATGCATTTTCAGATTACAAAGACCGGACAAACGTTACCTTCAAAATGACTGGGATAAGTGCAGCAGACAGAGCATGCGACGGAACATGTAAAGAGGAACCTGATGGAACGGAAAACGCAGGACAGGGTACAGAGGTGGAACAGCTTTCCGCACTCTTTCGTAATATCCTTGGCATGGAGGACTGCAACAGCAGCCTTTTAGAAGTGCATCTGCGCAGCTTCCTTGCACAGATCGATGCAGACGAAATGCTGTCTGTCCTGAAGCCGTTTCTGGTATGGCAGCTGATGATCCGCAGACAGGAAGCACTCGCGGAAAAACAGGAGCTGTCTGTGACACTCGGAGAGCTTCTGGCATACGAGACTTATCCGGCCCGGGCGGAGCAGAAAAAGGTGCGTAAGCAGCTGAAGGCATATACAAAATTATTCCGGAAGATCTGCAAGTATTATAAGAAGGATGAAAAAGCAGATAAGGCATTTAGCAGATATGCGCTCGTTCAGACAACAAATCTGGCTGTATTTGCGGCAGAGGAGCAGTTTGACAAGCTTGATAAGATCTGTCCGCCGTTTTTAAGCCTTGTACTGGATATGGATCTGTCCTGTCTGGATTCGGAAGCTCCGGAGGAATGGCAGGCAGAGGAGCTGTTTGGTGTCAAAGAAGAGGATGCAGACCGCTATGCAGAATATGAACCGGAAGAAAACATGGAATACACTTATGAAATGTGGGCGGTAGAGGAAAAGACAGAAGCATATCTGTCAGAGCATCCTGCGCTGCTTGATACATTCAGAGAGGCATTTTATTTGGACATGGATAAGAGCAGAAATGTGGCAGAGCAGATCTTTGCGGCGATCTGTCCGGCACCGGATGGCAGCCATACATGGCTGACAGACTGCGTCAAGGCACAGATCTTTGATACGGTGACAGAGGAATTGGATAATACAACAGAAAAAGAAGTGTTGCAGCTTTGCTTGAAGCTGTAAGTATGCTATTTTAATGAAAAACAGATTTTAGCAAAAGAGGACAGGATCAAAACCTGTCCTCATAATCTTTTATACGGATACGGTTCTTTCCGTCCGTAACCGTAAATTGATTGGAAAAGTAAACATCGTTTCCATCGGAGGAACCAATCTCATTGGAATCCTTCCAGAAATCCGTTACAATGGCAAATGCAACACTTGCGCCAAGGCTCACTGCCACTAATAAATAAAGTATCATTTCTTTCGTCCCTCCCTTTTCCCGACAAGTGTTTTGATCGTTTCTGCGCGGGTCAGCGCCTGGCTCTTTCTCACACTTCTGTAATTTTTCAGCCCCGCAGTAAAGGCGGCGGAGATCAGTACCAAAGGAACCCACATGGCAGATAAGATACTATCGCTGCTTTGGAACAGGACAGGATCAAAGACAAGCTGCAGAATATGGTAAGTCGGTACGGAAACAAGCAGTGTGATCAGGGAAAACCACAATGCAATTTTATTTTTATCGGATGGAACTCCGCCGACTACCTTACCGGTCTGCCCGTTTACCAGGATCGTATAGGAATCACCTTCATAGGTAAATACCATAAACCAGACAGGCAGAAGTGCATAGGCTTCTTTTTCAAAAGAACAGGTAGGATTACTTTTCAGTGTCTGACATTCCTTTGCCATGAGATCATCATACAGAAGTTTGTTAAAACGATCCCTGGCACGTCTTCTCGCTATATTGCGCAGGGTGTAATCACTGTCATCCTGCAGGTCTGCGTAGAAGCCGGAAAGATAGCCTGCCTGGAAATCGATCAGATCGGCAGTGTAAAACGGTTCCAGCTTTTCCGTGATCTCATTTGGTATTTTTTTGGAAGCGTCTACCGGTATTTCCTGAAAAGAAGCAACCGCTTCCCGGTAGAAATCATAAGTAACAGAGGATTTTTCTCCTTTGCTGTTTTTTTCTTCAAATTTTGCGCGGATGATCTGCCTGTCTTTATAGAGCATGTCATACAGATAATACGGAACATAAATGCCGCGCAGAAGCTCAGCTTTAAAATACTTCAATTCCTTCGGGATAAAATGTCCTTTGAAAAATTTCTCGCGGATATTGGCGACTGCATATTCCTTGGTAATTTTAAAAGGAATGATGTAATCAGGCTTCCGTGTCTTGGCGATCCGTTCAAATACGATCGTTGGCTGCCCGCAGTACGGACAGTAGCTGGCAACCTCGGTCTGATTCAGGTAAAGCTCACCACTGCAGCTTGAGCAGTGATAGAGCGACATATCCATTGTCCCCTTTTCCGGCGTAAAAACAGCCCGCCCGATTGCGCCATCGGGATTCTTCCCGGCGGACATTGCCTGCATTTTTTCGTATTCTTTTTCTTCTTCCGTATCTTCCACATCAAACATACTGGAGCAATATTCACAGACCATACGCCGGATGTCTGCATCGTATTTTAAGGCGCCTCCGCAAAACTTGCACTTTGTTATCATAAGAATTCCTCACTTTTGTTATTGTATCCGCCTATCCGGCGGAAAACCTCACAGCATGTGTATGATTTCAGTATAGCAAATATGCCAGATCACCGCAATTTATATCATTGGAAATCGCAGGCTTTTTACGAAAATTTTATGGGGATCGGTCTGACAAACCGGTTAAGAACCGGTAAAGGAAAAAAGATGCCATAGGCACGGAACAGATCACTGGGGCGTGAAAATTGCCGTGCCTGTGCACTTTCACAGAATTTCATAACTTGTAGTTATGGAAAAGATAGAAAACCGCTATATGCTATAACATTGACAATAAAAAAACAGAGTGCTAGGCTAGCACGTATAAAAATTGATACAGAAAGAAGGGAATCGCCAGAGGGCGAAAAGTATGAATGGATTAGTAATTGTTTTGATCGGTATTGTGGTACTTGCAGCCGGGTATCTTTTGTATGGACGCTGGCTTGCAAAGAAGTGGGGCATTGACCCGGATGCGAAAACACCGGCTTATACGCATGAGGATGGACAGGATTATGTACCGTCTTCCAAGTTTACGGTATTTTCCCATCAGTTTTCTTCCATCGCGGGAGCAGGACCTGTAACGGGCCCGATCTTAGCATCCGTATTCGGATGGGTTCCGGTGCTTCTGTGGCTTGTGATCGGCGGACTGTTCTTCGGTGCTGTACAGGATTTCGGTGCGTTATACGCTTCTGTCAAGAACGAAGGCAAGTCAATGGGTATGATCATTGAAAAATACATCGGAAAAACAGGTAGAAAACTGTTTATGTTATTCTGCTGGTTATTTACCTTACTTGTAATTGCAGCCTTTACCGATATGGTAGCAGGTACCTTTGTAGCAAAGGGTGTTGCGGATATGGCAGCGGATACTGCTTATGCAAATGCAGCAGCAGCTTCCATTTCCATGCTGTTCATTGTAGTGGCTGTGATCTTCGGTCTGATCCAGAAAAAGGTCGGAACGATGAAAGAATGGGTTCGTGCAGTTGTTGCGATCGCACTTTTGGTTGTGATGTTTGCGGTTGGTATGTATCTTCCGATCTATGCCACAAAATCCGCATGGATCTATATTGTTATGGCTTACCTGTTTTTAGCATCCGTTATGCCGATGTGGCTCCTGATGCAGCCAAGAGATTATATGACGACATTTATGCTGCTTGGTATGATCGCCGGTGCGGTATTAGGTGTACTTGTTGCACATCCGAGCATGCAGCTGAATGCATTTAATGGATTTAACGTCGGTGGAAACTATCTGTTCCCGACCTTATTTGTCACGATCGCCTGTGGCGCGGTTTCCGGATTCCACTCTCTGGTATCCTCCGGTACTTCCTCAAAGACGATCAGCAATGAAAAGGATATGCCGATGGTAGGATATGGTGCCATGGTAGTAGAATCTCTGCTTGGTATCATTTCACTCGTTGTTGTCGGTGCAGTTGCTGTCAACGGAACAAAGCCGGACGGTACACCATTTGCGATCTTCTCAAGCGGTGTTGCGGGATTTTTGGAAAAGATGGGGCTTCCGGTACAGCTGGCAACCGTATTTATGACAATGTGTGTTTCCGCACTTGCCCTGACATCACTTGATTCCGTAGCAAGAATCGGACGTATGTCCTTCCAGGAGCTGTTTTACGGTGATACAACAGATCCTGCCAAAATGCCGGGCTGGCAGAAGCTTCTGACTAACAAATATTTTGCGACAGTCATTACCTTATTCTTTGGCTATCTGCTGACACTTGGCGGTTATAACAATGTATGGCCTCTGTTTGGTTCTGCAAACCAGCTTTTGGCTGCACTCGTACTGATCGCACTTGCCGTCTTCTTAAAGACAACGGGCAGAACAGGTTGGACATTATATATCCCGATGTTCACGATGCTGGCAGTTACCTTTACCGCACTTGTCCAGAAGACGATCGCACTGATCAAAAACATGGCAGCAGGACAGGCAACCTTCCTGGTAGACGGTCTGCAGTTCATCGTTGCGATCCTTCTGATGGTACTTGGTGTCATGGTTGCACTGAGCTGTCTGAAGAAATTATTTACAGTGAAAAAAGAAGCGTAAATTTCCTCTTGCATTTTTGAAAAAATAGGACTATAACAGTGGTGGAACAAGAGAAACGAAACGCCATCTTGTATATGACATTCCGCAAACATCCCTATGTTCTCAATTTGTATGGATGGAGGAAAAGACAAATGAATACTTTTAAAGTGCAAAAAAGAGACATGGAAACAAAGGCAAAAAAGCTGAGAAGAGAAGGTTATGTAACAGGTAATCTTTTCGGAAAAGAAATCGAAGGCTCTGTTCTTTTAAAGATTGAAAGAAAAGAAGCCGAGAGAATGCAGCGTGAGTGCATGAAGGGCAGTCAGGTCATGTTGGATCTGGATGGTCAGAGCTATGATGTACTGATCAAGGAAATGGATTATGACCCTGCAAAGAACATGCTGATGGAGATCGATTTTCAGGCACTTGTCAGCAATGAAAAGGTACATTCCGTAGCAGAGATCATTCTGCACAACAAGGAGAAAGTCATCGGCGGTATTGTAGAGGAGCTTTTAACAGAAGTTGCTTACAAAGCACTTCCAAAGGATCTGGTTGAAAAGGTTGAGATCGACTGCAGCGAGCTTCATGTAGGAGATACCTTAAAGGTTTCTGATCTTGCGATTGCAAAGAATGGAAATATTGATATCACCACACATCTGGATACACCTGTTCTGAACGTCATTGTGGCACGTTCTGCAGAAGATGACGAAGACGCAGCAGAGGAAGATGCAGCAGAAGAGGCAAAATAAAGAGCTTCTTATGATAGAAGGAAAGTATGAGAGTGAGGATGTCCGGTACAGATATCCTCACTTTTATAGTGTTATGTATCAAGTGTGTCAGTCATGGTTTTTCTGCATATAATGATATAGGTGGCAAAGGATGTCATACGGATAGTTCGCATATCGTTTTTTGACATCTGCTCCTGACATGATAGGAAGAACTGGAAAATAAAATAAATTACACAAAACCTATTGACATAGTAGGAAAAAGAGGATATAATCCAAAACAAGTTAAGCAAAGGAGGCGCAGACAATGAAAAATACAGTCAGTTATACAAGTTCATACATGTGTTGTTGCTGCATGACATGCCGGGTTTTGGATTGGCCGGGCGCTTTGATTGATGCGCCTTGTGATACGATTTAAAGTATGAAGCCAACAGCCCGGAGAAAAGCCTCCGGGCTGTCTTATGATAAAAATGCTCCGCAAGGAGGCGCACTCGTGTGATAGTTTTGTACTAAATCGCAGTAAATATTGCTTACAAAGAAGAAGAGGAGAAAAAATATGAAAAATTGGAAGAAGCTTTTATCACTTGGACTCGCAGTTGCGCTCAGCGCAGGTATTTTAACAGGCTGCGGAAGCAAAGAAGAAACAGCAGCAGATGCATCTGCAACAGAAGCAACAGATGCGGCAGACAGTACTGCAGACGCTGCAAAGGGAAATGAAGTATACCGTACACTCGATGAGATCAAGGAAAGCGGTACGATCAATATCGGTGTATTCTCAGACAAAAACCCATTTGGTTATGTAGACGAAAACGGTGAATATCAGGGCTACGATATATACTTCGCAAACAGGATCGGTGAAGATCTTGGCGTAAAAGTAAATTTTGTATCTACAGAAGCTGCTAACAGAATCGAATATCTGCAGACCGGTAAGGTAGATATCATCCTGGCAAACTTCACAGTCACAGATGAAAGAAAAGAAGAAGTTGACTTCGCGCTTCCTTATATGAATGTAGCACTTGGTGTTGTTTCCAGAAATGACAACGTGATCGAAAGTCTTGATAACTGGAATCCGGATGATTCCATCATCGTTATCTCCGGTACAACAGCAGAAACGTATCTGATCGAAAATTATCCGGATATTCCGCTGCAGAAGTTCGATTCTTATGCGACTGCAAAAGAAGCATTTGAAAACGGAACATCTGTTGCATGGGCTAACGACAATACAGAAGTTATCGCATTTTCTCTGCAGAATGACGGTTATACAGTAGGTATCCCGTCTCTCGGAAGTGCAGATACGATCGCTCCTGCAGTGACAAAGGGTAACACAACACTGCTTGACTGGATCAACGAAGAGATCAAGAGCCTTGGCGAAGAGAACTTCTTCCATGCTGACTACGAAGCAACTCTGACAGATACTTACGGATCTGAATATGAAGAAAGCTTAGTCGTAGAAGGCGGCGTAACAGATGCAGAATAACAATAACTTTACGACAGAAAAGAAATGATGTAGAATAAACTCCGGCAGATGCATTAGGGCATTTGCCGGAGATTTTATTGAAAGGAGAACGCGTTTCATGAATTGGGAGTTTATCGGTAAATACTTACCGTTGTATGAACGGGCGGCTGTATTGACCGTGAAAATAGGACTCATTGGAATCGCTTTCGCTATTTTGGTGGGGCTGCTCTGCGCAGCAATTCAATATTATAAAGTACCGGTCGCAAGACAGATTGTGGCAGTCTATGTGGAGATCAGCAGAAATACACCGCTTCTGGTACAGTTATTCTTTATTTATTATGGTTTTCCGAAGATCGGGATCAGACTGACACCCGATGTATGCGGTGTGATCGGTCTGGCATTTCTGGGTGGCAGCTATATGGCAGAGGCTTTCCGGAGCGGGCTGGAATCGATCGAACCGATCCAGAAGGAGTCGGCGATCAGCCTTGGCATGAACCATCGACAGACGTTTCAATATGTGATCCTGCCACAGGCAATTTCCATCAGCGTGCCTGCATTTGTGGCAAATGTGATCTTTTTACTGAAAGAAACGAGCGTGTTCAGTGCGATCAGCCTGATGGATCTGATGTTTACCGCAAAGGATCTGATCGGTCTTTATTACAAAACAACGGAGAGTTTGTTTTTACTGGTAGTCTTTTATCTGATCATTCTGCTTCCGGTATCGATTCTCGGTACTCTGCTAGAGAGGAGGTTGCGTTATGCCGGATTTGGGGATTGATGTATTATTTAAAGGCACCAATATGCTGCGTCTTCTGGGAGGTCTCTGGGTGGCTGCAAGGATCAGTCTGATCTCGATCGTGATCAGCATGCCACTCGGTATTCTGGTCGGTGCATTCATGACGATGAAAAATAAGATAGTCAGAGCAATCTGCCGTATTTATCTGGAGATCATCCGTATCATGCCACAGCTTGTACTGCTGTTTATCGTTTACTTCGGTACAACAAGAGCAATGGGCTGGAACCTGTCCGGTGAAGCTGCTTCCGTGATCGTATTTACCCTCTGGGGTACTGCGGAAATGGCAGATCTGGTGCGAGGTGCCCTGATCAGTATTCCGAAGCACCAGTATGAAAGTGCGGAGGCACTTGGGCTCACAAAGGTACAGACTTACATCTACATTATCATACCGCAGACAGTACGGCGACTGATCCCGCTTTCCATCAACCTCATCACCCGTATGATCAAGACAACTTCGCTTGTTCTGATGATCGGTGTTGTAGAGATGCTGAAGGTGGCACAGCAGATCATAGAGGCGAATCGAATGACGAGCCCGAATGCTGCGTTTGGCGTATTTTTAGTTGTATTTTTATTATATTTCCTCGTGTGCTGGCCAATCAGCATGCTGGCAAAATATCTGGAAAAGAAATGGAGATAAATCATGGCAGATACACTTTTAAAGGTAGAAAATCTGGTAAAAGAATATGACGGACAGCGCATTCTGGATGGCATTGATCTGACACTTGCACAGGGCGAGGTTGTCGTTGTGGTTGGCCCGAGCGGCTGCGGAAAAAGTACACTGCTCCGCTGTATCAATGCATTAGAGCCCGTGCAGGACGGTTCGATCAGCCTGCATGGCAAGGATATCCGCAAGGGCAGCAAAAATATTACCGAAATGCGGCAGAAGATCGGAATGGTATTCCAGAGCTACGAGCTGTTTCCACATCTGACCGTGCTTGATAATATCACGCTTTCCCCAGTTAAGGTGCAGAAGCGGAAAAAGGACGAGGTAAAAGCAGAAGCTATGGAGCTTTTGCAGAGAGTTGGTCTGGCAGATAAGGCAGCCAGCTATCCGAGACAGCTTTCCGGCGGTCAGAAACAGCGTGTGGCGATCGTCCGTGCGCTCTGCATGCATCCGGAAATCCTCTTATTTGATGAGGTTACAGCAGCACTTGACCCGGAAATGGTGCGGGAAGTACTCGATGTTATGCTTGATCTGGCAAAGCAGGGCAAGACGATGATCATTGTCACTCATGAAATGCAGTTTGCAAAAGCAGTTGCAGATCGTGTCATTTTCATGGACCAGGGACAGATCGTGGAAGAGGCAAAGCCGGAAGAATTCTTCGAGCATCCGACGACAGAACGTGCAAAGCAGTTTTTGAATGTATTTACATTTGAACATGTAGAGAAGTAGGATGGGAAGAAAAGGATAGAAGCTTACTTGGGCAGCATGTAGAACTGTATTTTCTGTACAAAAATAAGTGACAAAAAAATAGATAGAAGAAAGATTGCGATACGAATGATCAGTGAAAAAGAACGAATTAAAATCCAGACGTCAGAGACGTTCCTGCTCAGCAGCCTGCTGGCACTTTCAGGCGGCTTTCAGGATGCATATACTTACAATGTGAGAGATAAAGTATTCTCGAATGCGCAGACCGGAAACGTTGTATTGATGAGCCAGCATCTGATGCAGGGCGAGTGGCAGCGGGCGCTGCATTATTTATTCCCGGTCCTTGCGTTTGCTTTGGGCGTTCTGGTGGCAGAACAGATCGGCCATAAATATAAAGGTGCCAAGAGGATCCACTGGCGGCAGATCATAGTCGCGCTGGAAATCGTGCTTTTGTTTGCAGTCGGCTTTATTCCGCAGGAATACAATATGCTCGCAACAATGCTTGTTTCCTTTACCTGTGCGATGCAGGTACAGACCTTCCGTAAGGTAAACGGCTATGGCTATGCCAGCACGATGTGTATCGGTAACCTGCGAAGTGGAACGGAAAGTCTTTCTGTGTTCTTCCGGGAAAGAGAGCACAGCGCACTTCGGAAAGCACTTCACTATTATGGGATCATTTTCATCTTTGCGATCGGTGCGGGACTGGGCGGCGTGCTGTCTTTGCGGATTGGTGTACAGGCAATCTGGGGTTCCTGCATTCTACTCGTGATCGTATGTGCAATGATGATCCGGGAACATCGGTGATTGTAGTATGGCAGGGATTGCACCGCATAGCGCGGCGCAATCCCTGTTGTTTTTATGTTATGGTGACGAGGAAAATGCATGTATTTAATGACCGCTGATCATATCGAAATTCGCAGAATGCATCTCGCTATGCTAAATTCGCCTCTAAACGATGATTTCCTCGATTTTGTATGAAGCTATCCGGAGCGTACGAAATAAATTTCATACATATTAGGGAATAACTGCCCAAAAGTATGAAGCCATCTGGCAGGTCGTTGCGTCTGTTCATACAAAAAAGCAAGACGCGCCCAAAAAGGACGAAAAATGAAGTGGAAATGCCGCGAACAGATGGTATAATGAAACATAATATAGTTTGAAGCGTTCAAAATTCATACTTTTTCGTTGAAAACTGGGAAAAAGTATGAAGAAGCAGAAAAACAATAAAATTGCATTCATACCAAATTGCTCAAAAACATAAAAAGGATGAATGCCGAAAAAAGATAGGAAAAACATTCATACAAAATAACATAAATAAAAGAAAAAGTATGAAGCAGGAAAGCACAGAAGAAAATTCGGTGTATATGGGAAGTGCTATGGAAAATAAAGGAATTATGTATGTGCTGGCATCAAAGCCTTATCATGAGGTAAAAGAGCCGGGCTATCGGACGGTCATGATCGGGCAGGATCTGCCGGAAGAATATGAAGAAAAGAAAGATGACAGCGGCAGACCGGAGACTGGTAGATCAGATCGTAAGAAAAAAGAAAATTGCAACTGCAACAAGTTTACAGCGGAATATATCGGGATCTGCAGCTCTGACAGATATTTTGTGGATGCAGGCAGGCTTCTTTCCGTGAAAAAAATGCAGAAGCTGCTTGAGCAGACTCCGGTCATTCTGGGAGATTGTCTGACCGGGCAATCAGAAAAAATGGTGCAGAAAAACAGAAAAGCAGAGAGTATCGATGAACCGGAAAAAGAAGAAATTCCGTGTCTCATGATAAAAAAAGAAGCTCTGGAAGATTTCTGCCGGTGGTATCAAGAAAACTACGGTCAAAATCCTGCATGGCATACAAATATGACTGCAGAAATAAAAGCATGGTTATCCGACAAACAGATTTCCTATGCATATTTCCATACGGAGAAAATCGACACAAACCGCCTCCCTGCGATGTATGAACTGGTGAAAGATCTGACGGAAGATCTTGTGAAAAAATATCAGCAGGGTAACTTTTTATATTTACCACCGATTGACCGGACAGTAGGAAAAAATGGCAGGATGCCTGTCTGGATCTGCTGGTGGCAGGGGATTTCCGAAGCACCGGAGCTCGTGCAGAAATGCATTGCCCGTATGGAAAAAATGTTCGGAGATAAAGCAGACATACGGATCATTACATTTAATAATTACCGGCAGTACATAGCATTTTCAGAAACGGTAGCAGAGAAATTCAATAAAGGCTGCATTTCCATGACACACTTGTCTGATATTCTGCGTGCGCAGCTTCTCTGCCGCTATGGAGGACTGTGGATAGATGCTACCTATTATATATGGGATGACAGATTTATCGATGCGCTCTGCCAGTTTCCTTTCTTTACGCAGAAGCAGGGCGGCGAACTGAATGAGCTGGATATAGTTTCGGGAAGATGGGCAAATAATTTCATGAAGGGACCTGCAGGATTCCCACTGTTTGGCTTTATGGTGGAGGCGTTTGAGCTCTTTTGGGGCAAATATGATGAGGTGCTCAATTACTTCCTGTTTGATTACATTATTGCGGTTTGTTATGAACAACTGCCGGAGATCAGAATGATCATGGGTGCCTGTCCGGTAAACAACCGGTTTTCACAGGTGCTGGCAGACTGGGGAAATGAAGCCTGCGATCCGCACAAGCTGGAGCTTCTGACGGCGGATACATGGCTCTTCAAACTGACATATAAGAAACAGTTTTCCATGCAGACAAGCGACGGACAAAGGACATATTATGCGGCGCTGTTGGAAGAAGAATAAGTGCTTTATTGTAGCAAAGTGTGTAGAAAATAAAAATAAAAAAATAAAAAAAGGTGTTAAGTATTATTGGAAAGACCCGATATACATATTGAGTAAAACAAATACTTAAAACCATTGAAAGGGAAATGGATGGAGCGTACGGCCGGAAAGGACTTTTTCAATCAAAATGACCGTCATGGATGACGGCATTTAAATTCAAGGAGGAATATATTATGGTAGTACAACACAATCTTACAGCGATGAACTCAAGCAGAATGCTTAACATCACAACAAGTACTCAGGCAAAATCTACAGAGAAGTTATCTTCAGGTTACAAGATCAACCGTGCAGCAGATGATGCAGCAGGTCTTGCTATTTCCGAGAAGATGAGACGTCAGATCAGAGGTCTTACTCAGGCTAGCTCAAATGCACAGGATGGTATCTCATGTGTACAGACAGCAGAAGGTGCACTGGCAGAAGTGCATGATATGCTCCAGCGTATGACAGAGCTTGCAGTAAAGGCAGCCAATGGTACACAGACATCCGCAGATCGTGGATATATCAATCAGGAAGTGCAGGCACTTGTATCTGAGATCGATCGTGTTGCATCTACGACTACATTCAATGAACAGAATCTGTTAGATGGCAGCTTTAAGAAAGTAGGTCTTCAGGTTGGAGCAGAGTCAAACCAGCTGATCACGCTTGACATTGCAGCAATGAGTGCCAAGGGACTTAAGCTGACAACGGGTACACCTGGAGCTGCTGCTAATATTTCAGTTGGCGGTAAAGATGGTACAAATGCACAGAAAGCTATTAAAACAATTAAGGATGCACTTGCACAGGTATCTAAACAGAGAGCAGATCTTGGTGCTGTTCAGAACAGATTAGAGCACACGATCAAGAATCTTGATAATGTTGTTGAAAATACAACAAGTGCTGAATCTTCTATCCGTGATACAGATATGGCTACTGAGATGGTTAAGTACTCTAACAACAACATCCTTGCTCAGGCAGGACAGTCCATGTTAGCACAGGCTAACCAGTCAAATCAGGGCGTATTATCATTACTGGGCTAATCGGCTAAGTAAATCGCAAACGACTACCGAAAGGAACCGGCTTATGCCGGTTCCTTTTTTGTAGCGAGGAAGAAAATCAAGCACGTGCGATAGCACGTATTTGATTTTATCCGAGCGTACAACGAGAAATTCATAAGTGCGAAGCACGACTGACGACGAAGTCGGCAGGAATTTCGAGTATAAAAGAGGAAGAAAATCAAGCATTGCCACATATTTGCGTAGCAAATGTGCGGCCAAATAATCTGCGAAGCAGATTATAGTTTACCACGCAGATGGTTTATGCAGTGAAATTCATAAGTGCGAAGCACGACTGACGACAAAGTCGGCAGGAATTTCGAGTATGAAAGAGGAAGAAAACCAAGCATTGCCACATATTTGCGTAGCAAATGTGCGGTCAAATAATCTGCGAAGCACGACTGACGACGAAGTCGGCAGGAATTTCGAGTATAAAAGAGGAAGAAATGCGAAAATAAGAAAAAGACTGAAAAAAAGCAAAAATAAGTATAAAGTAATTTCAAAATCTACCGATATTTATTATAGAACACAACCGGATAGGAAAGGAATCCACCGGAAAAATATAACAATTAAGGAAAATGAAACATTAGCGGAATGGATTCCGAAGTCAGGGAGGAAAAAATATGGTAGTACAACACAATCTTACAGCAATGAATTCAAGCAGAATGCTTAACATCACAACTGATTCACAAGCAAAATCCACAGAAAAGTTATCTTCAGGTTACAAGATCAACCGTGCAGCAGATGATGCAGCAGGTCTTGCTATTTCCGAGAAGATGAGACGTCAGATCAGAGGTCTTACTCAGGCTAGCTCAAATGCACAGGATGGTATCTCATGTGTACAGACAGCAGAAGGTGCACTGGCAGAAGTGCATGATATGCTCCAGCGTATGACAGAGCTTGCAGTAAAGGCAGCCAATGGTACACAGACATCCGCAGATCGTGGATATATCAATCAGGAAGTGCAGGCACTTGTATCTGAGATCGATCGTGTTGCATCTACGACTACATTCAATGAACAGAATCTGTTAGATGGCAGCTTTAAGAAAGTAGGTCTTCAGGTTGGAGCAGAGTCAAACCAGCTGATCACGCTTGACATTGCAGCAATGAGTGCCAAGGGACTTAAGCTGACAACGGGTACACCTGGAGCTGCTGCTAATATTTCAGTTGGCGGTAAAGATGGTACAAATGCACAGAAAGCTATTAAAACAATTAAGGATGCACTTGCGAGTGTATCAAAGCAGAGAGCAGATCTTGGTGCTGTCCAGAACAGATTAGAGCACACGATCAAGAACCTTGATAACGTTGTTGAAAATACAACAAGTGCTGAATCTTCTATCCGTGATACAGATATGGCTGCAGAAATGGTAAGATATTCTAATAACAACATCCTTGCGCAGGCAGGTCAGTCTATGCTGGCTCAGGCAAATCAGGCAAATCAGGGAGTATTATCCTTACTGAGCTAATAAGAAAAGAAGCTTTATGAAGATATGAAGAGTAAATTGAGTACCGGCTGTTTACAGCCGGTGCTTTTTTGCGCTAAAATATAACCATTCGGAGTATACAAGCGACTTTGTCCGCAGCATAAGAGAAAAAAACTCACGTATGGCAGCTGACAGGAGATGGGAGGCATGATAAGAATATGAAAACAGTATTATTTCTTGTCTGGAAAAGCTTTGGGAATGAATTTATCATAGAAGAACTGGAAAAAAGGGGCTTTGAGATCGATTTTTTTGATTTTCCGAAGGATACAGAAAATACACGGAACAGTATAGATCTGACAGAAGCGATTGCAAGACGTGTTTTGCAGACAAGACCGGATTTTGTGTTTTCCTTTAACTACTATCCTGTGGCAGCGATAGCCTGTAAGGCCTGCAGGACGAAATATGTATCATGGGTATATGACAGTCCTTACATTCTTTTATATTCACAAACTATATTGTATGATACCAACAGGGTTTTCCTGTTTGACAGCCATGAGGTTGAAAAGCTGAGAGGACTTGGTGCGGAGCATGTATATTATATGCCGATGGGATCTGTAGTAGAATATTATGACACGCTGGAACCAACACCGGAGATGCATCAGATGTATGATAGTGATGTTACCTTTATCGGGTCCATGTACAGTGAGCAGCGCCAGTATTTGTATCATCATCTGAAAAATGTGGATGAATATACAAAAGGGTATCTGGATGGCATCATGCAGGTACAAAAAAGTCTGTATGGAATTGATGTACTGGAGGAGGCTTTGACACCGGATATTATCGGCAGAATGCAGAAGGTCTGCCCGGTACAGGCAAACGGAGATGGCATGGAGACAGTTGCATGGTCATTTGCCAATTATTTTCTGGCACGTAAAGTTACCCAGATGGAACGGCGAGAGCTGTTGGAAGCATTGTCGGAAAGATTTCGGGTAAAGCTGTTTACGCCGGAAAAAACACCGTTTCTGCCCAAAGTAGATAACATGGGACGGATCGATTATTACGAACGAGCACCATATGCCATGAAATGTGCGAAGATCAATCTGAATATCTCCCTCCGCAGCATCCATACGGGTATTCCGCTCAGAGCACTTGATATTATGGGATGTGGCGGTTTTCTGATCACGAACTACCAGTCTGATTTTAATGAATATTTTGTGCCGGATGAGGATTATGTATTCTATGATGGAAAAGAAGATCTTCTCAATCTGGTGGCATATTATTTGGAACACGAGGATGAACGGAAAAAAATTGCTGAAAATGGATATCGCAAGGTAAAAGAACTGCTTTCTTACGGTGGTCAGGTAGATAAAATATTGGGTATGATTTAATTATTGAAAATGAGACATAAAAAGAGAAAACAGGGATACAAAATAACCTGTTTTCTCTTTTTTAAATTTATTTCTGTGACTCCTTTAAGAATTTGATCCGTTCCTGTGCCAGATCATATGCACCACATTTTTCGTAAAAAAGCAGGGCATTTTCAGGCTGCCCGATCATTTCGTAAACGGCGCCCAGATGATAATAGGCGCGGAAAGAATTGGTACCGAGTGTAAAGAATTTTTCTGCCTGCGTGGCCTTGATAAACTGCAATGCAGCTTTCATGTAGTGCTCATTTCTGATGTAGACAGTGCCTATGACCATAAGAAAATCTGCGAGAAAATCAAAATAGGAATAGACTTGTTCTAAAAAGAGCTGTGCATCTTCACCACGATCCGTGTTTAAAAGAGAATATCCGTAGTGTACAATCATTAACTGTACAAATTCTGATTCGGGAGATAAATCAAAATTCAATCCCTTTTCGAAATATTTGCAGGCATTTTCGTAGTCTCCCATAATATAATAGCTTTGGCCTATCTGAAAATAGGTGTATGAGTCCGGATAGTCATGTTCGGATGCTAAAAGAATATCCAAATTACGTTTGGCTTTCAGATCCATTTCTTCTTTGCTGCTGAAGTAGCCATCGTGATCCACATATAATGGAATATCAAAAGAACAAAATGCTGTAAGTGTTTCATCAATGGGGAGAACCTGCTCGTGAATTGGTCTTTTGTACATATAAAATTTTTTGTTGAAAAGACGTTCCACATGGTCAACAGTAACACTGCCGACTGTATCAGGGGATGTTCTGATCAGGCAGCCTACCCCTGTAGCGTTTTCATCTATTAATTTATAGATTGCTTCCATATCTACAGATGTTACATATTCATCGGTATCTAATACCAGGATCCAGTCATTTGTGGCCTTGGAAACAGAAAAATTTCTTGCAGCGGCAAAATCGGAAATCCAGTCAAAATGATAAACATGTTTTGTATATTTGCGGGCAACTTCAATGCTGTTATCTGTTGAACCGGTATCAACTACAATAATTTCCAGAGGAAGGTCTTTTACAGCAGCAAGACAGCGATCTAATTTATCGGATTCGTTTTTAGTGATCATACATAATGAAATTGGAATCATAGGCGTTTCTCCATTCTCCTTATTCTGTAAATCTGTGGAATAGCTATGTGATATCATTTTGAGTAGTGATTGGTAAATTGGCAAGCCTTTCCTGAGACATTGGGAAATTCCGGCTTTCAGATAAAATTTCCGCGCTTCCTTATATTGCCCGATGGCATACGGATATGCTTCGATTGCGTTCTGTATCCCTGTAAAATCAATATCTTTCACAACTTCATCACAGTCGAGAATCAAAACCCGGTCGTGGGAAGCATGCGAGATGGAAAAGCTCCTCGCCCGGGAAAAATCATCACACCAGGGGAAATATAATACTTTAATACATACGGAAATTGGAGTCATGATAAATTATTCCTTAACTATAGATTATACTAAAGATATCGGTTAAATACATCAGATCTTAAGAGCGGAGAACTTCTAAGCGTGCAAGTGCCGGCTGAAAACTGCCGCATGCCTGATAGCTTTTTATGGCTGCAGGAAGGCGGCCAAGGCATTCCAGGATGACCCCTTTGTTATAGCTTGCCCGGTAACTGTTTGTTCCGTCTACAATACAGGTTTTAAACAGGGATGCCTTATCAAATTCAGCAATCGCTTCTGAAAACATGGCATTGTTCATATAAATAAGCCCCATTAGAAATACAAAATCTGCATTGATGGCAAACGCATCATAGATCCCGGTAAAGGAAAGTGCCTTTTGATATTGCTTTAGAGCAAGCAGACTGTAGCCATAGGATTGCACCATGGTCTGTACATATTCCAGTCTGGGATCTAAATCAAATGTTAATCCACTTTCAAAGTAATGAATGGCAGTTTGATGCTCTCCGAGGGCTGCGTAAGCCTGTCCGAGCTGGTAAGCCAGATAAGGATCTTTGTGAGCTGCAAAAGCAGTCTCCAATAGAGAAATATTGCGCTTGCATTTTTTTCGCAGTGTTTCCATTGTTTCATAACCCATATGATTAAAAAAAAGAGGAAGATCCACGTAACAAATTTCCTGAAGGGCAGTATCGCTGCTATCAGTGAAACAGTTGCATGGAGTTAACTGTTCATGGATGGTTCCTTCATAGTGATAATAGTTTCGGTTATAAATCCGCCCCATACGGGAGGTGGCAAAGGCAATTTCTCCCTGCAGCGGATAAGCATCTTTTCGAAGTATTGTTCCAATCTTATCAACATTTTCCTTCTTTTCTAAAAAATCGTGTAATACGACAGAATCACAGGAGGTTAAGATCTCATCAGCGTCCACCATCCAGATCCAATCAGTCTGTGCCTGTATAGCACAAAAATTGCGTGCCATGGAAAAATCATTACACCATTCGAAGTGACATAATGTATCATTGGAAGTAAGCAGCTTTTCTAAAATAGAAAGTGTATTGTCTGTAGAACCGGTATCTGCAACAACAATATGGACAGGAAATGCGCGTAGCGCCTGTATACATTTGCCGATATACTGTTCTTCGTTTTTACAGATGATACATGCACTGATCTGCATAGTAAGACCTCTTTCTTCTTAATATAGAAATAATAATTATATAGTACCATATTTGCATGAAAAAGGGGAATTTTTTGGATGCAATTTGCTAACCTCTTCATTGTAGAATGAGTTAGCACATGCTATACTGTTGTTATGAAGAGGCTTAGTATTATTGTACCGTGTTATAATGTGGAAAAGTACATAGACAGATGCCTGAAGTCGCTGACAGGGCAGACGCTTGCGCAGGATGCTTACGAGATCATTCTGGTGGATGATGCATCGACAGATACAACATGGCAGCATATTACTGCATGGGAGGCAAAATATCCGGAGCTGATACTGGCAGTGCATTGCGATGAGAACGGAAAGATGGGCAGGGCAAGGAATATCGGTTTGTCGTATGCAACCGGTGAATATGTCGGATTTGCAGACAGTGATGACTGGGTTGAACCGGAAATGTTTGAAGCACTTTTGTCGGAGGCAGAGGAAAACAGGCAGGATGTTGTGATCTGCAGGCATATCCGCGACCGGGGAAATGATTTTCAGAAGCTGGCTGATAAGGGCACCGGGAAGATCTATAGGGCTGTAATCGATACGGAGGAAAAGCGCAGACAACTGATCGTAGAAAATACAATGAGCTATGCGGTATGGGATAAGGTGATCCGCAGATCGCTATTGACAGAAAATGAGATAGTATTTCCGGAAGGACTGGCTTATGAGGATATTTACTTTGGCTCACTTTTGCAGCTATATGCAAAACGGATCGCCAAGATGGACAGAATTTATTATCATTATTTCGTAAATCAGAAATCGACAGTACTTTCCAGGGAAACAGGATATCATAAGGATATTATGATGGTAAATCAACTGGTTTTGCAGACCTATCAGGAGCGAGGAATGTGGGAACGTTATCATGACGAGCTGGAACTGGATCTTTTGTTTACCTGGTATCTTGCCACGGTGAAGGTGATCTGCCTGCGGTTTGATAAACCGCCATATGACATGTTCTGTCGCTTGAAAGAGGACATTCTTGCAAATATGCCGGGGTGTGTGAATAATAAGTATATCAAGACCAGTATGCGCGAATTTCATCAGCTTCTGATGCAGCTATTAACTTGTTACGTGACACCGTCAGTGCTCTGCCGGATTGCAAAACAGTACAGACAATATTTACAAATTGATCAGAAATAGTGTCTGACTTTATTTGTTTATACTTTTTGCCGATATAAACAATAATAGATGCGAATGCAGAAAGAAGAGGGAATTACAATGGAAGAACAGAAAAAACAGCAATTAGAAGCACTTGAACTTGGCAGCGAATATATTGCAAAACTGATTCCGGCGATGAAGGAGATCATACCGGAGCTCAGAGGGGCAGAGATGCCGGATACAGAAGACTATCTGAATCAGCAGCTTGACGGACTGAACTATGTGATCGATATTATCAATATTACAATTCCATTCCTGAATGAAAAGGAAGAAGTGTTAAATAAGGATGCAATGGAAGAAAAGGTACAGAATCTGAACCGGGCACTTGGAAATAACAGTCATGCAATGATCGCGAATGCGTTTGAAGCGGATATTTTGCCAATGCTCGATATTTACAGACAGATCGCACTGGTTGTACTGGAGCAAAACAAGGAGGAATAAAAAAGTAAATTGCTGATTGGAAGTTTAATGGATTCCATGCATATTTCAGAAGCAGAAGCAAGGAAATATCTAAAACTCGAATCACAGACCGGACTCTAATTATTTTCTATGATCTGACCGATATATTTAATAAGTGCGAACGGAATCGCGAAAAAGGAAACAGGAGTCCCTGCACGAAGTGCAGGGACTTTCTTATGGTATAGTTCAATGATAGTTTGTATGAAAAGCAAATTTGTGGGGTTGTGGTTTGAGGTATAAGTCGTAGGAAAGAGGAATTCTATGAAAAAAGTCATTACATATGGTACTTTTGATCTGTTTCATCAGGGACATTACAATCTGTTAAAACGGGCAAAGGAACTGGGCGATTATTTAATTGTGGGTGTTACAACGGAGCATTTTGATGAATCACGTGGGAAAGTGAATGTAGTGGATTCAGTTTTGGAGCGTGTTGAAAATGTGCGAAAAACAGGATTTGCGGATGAGATTATTTTGGAAGATCATATAGGTCAGAAAATCGAAGATATACAGAAATATCAGATAGATATTTTTACGGTGGGTTCTGACTGGATTGGGACATTTGATTATCTTCGTAAGTTTTGCCAGGTGATTTATCTGGAAAGAACTCCTGATATTTCCTCAACATTAATTCGTAAGAGCCGATTCCAAATCGTGGATGTTGGGATTATCGGAACGGGACGGATAGCTCCAAGATTTGTATCCGAGGCAAGATATGTTAGTGGTATTAATATTAGCTGCGCATATAATCCGGTGCCAGAGAGTGGCAAGGCGTTTCAAAGAAAATGCGACATAGAGTGTGAAACAAAGAATTTAGATGCATTTCTGGAGCGTATAGAAGCCGTCTATATCGCATCACCAAATGAAACACATTATGACTATGCAAAAAAAGCATTGCAATGTGGGAAACATGTATTATGTGAAAAACCTGTAGCATTTACTCGAAGACAGACAGAAGAGTTGTATGAGTTGGCAGAAAAGAAAGATAAGGTCCTATTAGAAGGAATCAAAACAGCCTATTGCCCTGGATTTCAGCATCTGATCGACGTGGCATTAAGTGGAAGTATTGGTGAGATTCGCGACGTAGAGGCCTGTTTTACCAGACTGGCAGATGAAGCTGCAAGGGAACGGACAGATGCAAAGTATGGCGGAAGCTTTCTGGAATTTGGATATTATTCTTTACTGCCGATTATAAAATTATTTGGTGTTTCGTATGATTCCTTCCAAATAGACAGTATAACAGGAAAAGATGGAATCGATCTGTATACCAAAGTACAGATTCGTTACCCGGACAGTATGGCAACGGCAAAGATGGGAGTGGGGGTAAAGAGCGAAGGGGAGCTTGTTATAGCAGGAACTGATGGTTATATATTAGCGCAGTCTCCATGGTGGTTAACAAGACATTTTGAAGTGCGCCGAGAAAATCCTACGGATATTAAAATATATGAACCGGCTTTTCAAGGAGACGGTCTTCGATATGAGATCAGTGAATTTGTGGCACAAATTAATAAAAATGCGAAGAGTGGATATAAACTTACAAGAGAAGAAGCAATTGCTATGGCTGTTATTACAGAATCTTTCATGAAACGGAGAATGGAACAGAATGAAAACGGGAATACAGATTGAACTGTTAAACGCAAAAAAAGTACTGTCATATACAGAATTTCCCAAAGTGGAAATAAAATATGATGCAGATGCTTTTAAAAGTTTTGAGCCGGATGAACCATTTAATGGAAGAGTAACAGGGGTAAGTATTAGTATGGAAGAACTTAATTGGAATACATTACAGTCATGTATACAATTTTTGAAGCAATGTAAAGGAACTTACCTTGTGGTTTCAACGATGGATACAGAAGAAATAACAGATGACTTTAGACAGCTGCTTGTCTGTTGCTGTGCTAAGGTGGCTGAGTGTGGCATTTTTATTCTAGTTGAAAATGGCTGTAAAAAACAGTCGGAGGATTTTTACTGTAACACTGCATTTTCAGGAGCTGAAGGATTACGAGAACTGTTAGATGATGTGAAAAAAGAACTGCCCGAAGCAAATATTGGAATCTGTTTTAATACGGGAATTGCTAATCTGACAGGCAGAAATATGAGAGCATTGATGGAAGATATGGGCAACCTGATCAGGCTAATTCATGTTAATGATAATGATGGGATGCATGATCTGAGACAGCTCCCATATTCTTTCACAACGGGGAGAGGTAAAAAATCAACAGATTGGATGCGATTTGTAGGACAACTGGTCAGACAAAACTATGATTCATATCTTGTATTTGATACAGAAGGACTCTTTGCATGTGCCCCTGAGCCTTTACATCCGGTTTTCTGTCAATTATTATATGGGATTTACCAAGAATGGGAAAGCAGATTCTGTTTTGAAAAAAAACTACAGAAAGAAAAGCAGGGATTGATATTGTTTGGGGCTGGTCAGATGGCAGGACACTATATTCAGAGATGGGGGGAAAAATATCCACCGGTCTGTCTTACTGATAATAATAAGGCCTTATGGGGCAGAAAGGTATATGGGTATGATATAATTGCCCCTGTGGAATTATTAGAGGAACCGTATTGTAATTTCAGAGTAGTGATTTGCAATCAATATTACACACAGATACGTAGACAACTGGAAGAAATGGGCATTGCATATGATTGCTATTACGATGAATATGATTTTTGATCGAAAAAGAAGAGGATACAGATGGAAATAGGAGTACAGACAAAAGGAATTTATCCGGAACGAAATGCAAAGCAGGCACTCCAGATGATTAGAAATGCCGGATTTACGAATATTGATTTTAATATTGATGCTTTCTTACTTAATACAGATGTCTATGCGGGCAGAATAAATTCTTTTTTTGACCAAGATATAGAAGAACTGAAAAGATATTTTCATCCAATGAAGGAGTGCATGAAGCAATACGGAATTTGCGCGTCACAAATGCATGCACCATATCCGGTCATGATTCAGGGAAGGGAAGAACAAAACCGGTTTATGATGGAACAAGTAATTCCAAAGAGTCTAGCCATTGCATCGTACTTGGAAATTGAATGGGTGGTTGTGCACCCAATTAAATTGCAATATAATGCGGGAATTCAAAAAGAGCGGGAGGAAAATATGAAATTCTTTCAGACTCTGATTCCTTTATTGGAAAAGTATCATGTTAAAATTTGCCTTGAAAATTTATATGAAAGTGTAGGACAACGCATTGCGGAGGGAGTCTGCGCGAATCCTGCAGATGCGATAGCGTACATTGATAAGTTAAATGAACTGGCTGGGAAGCAACTCTTTGGGCTTTGCCTTGATAGTGGACATTTGCAATTGACACACCAGGATTCATACAGATATATACAACTATTGGGGAATAGAATCAAACTGTTACATCTTCATGAAAATGATGGAATTGCAGACCAGCATCAGATGCCATATTCTTTTGGAAACGGTAAAAGGATGGGACAAAACTGGCAACAATTTATAATGGCATTGAAGGAGATTGAATTTGACGGAACACTCAGCTTTGAGACATATCCTTGTATGAACAGCTTTCCGGACACTATGGCAGACAAGGTTCTGAAAACAATATATGAGATTGGTGAATACTGGAAAACGCAGATTATAGGTAAGTAGAAAGAGATAAAATATGAAAAAAAAGATACTTCGGATAGGCATGATAGGAACGGGGCGGATTGCTGCAAGATTTGTTGATGAAATAAAATATGTGGAGCAGAAATATCAGATTGGACTTCAATTCGTGTATAATCCGCACCCACAAAGTGCGGCATATTTTGCTGATCAGCATAATATCAGGTATGCAACTGATGATTTGGCTACATTTATCGATGGGGTGGATGCTGTATATATTGCTACACCGCATGAAACCCATGGTAATTATATAAGAAAAATGCTGGAAAATGGTAAGCATGTTTTATGCGAAAAACCAATGACACTATTTGAGACAGAAGCGAGGGAACTTTTTGCACTGGCAAAAGAAAGACAACTGGTTCTCATGGAAGCCGTCAAGACAGCATATTGTCCCGGGTTTGTGGCGTTGCAGGAATTGTTAAATCAAGGTGTAATAGGGTGTATACATGATGTAGAGGCCTGCTTTACAAAGATTGGATCGGCGGCCGGCAGGGAAATATGGGGAGATTATGCAGGAAGTTTTTTGGAACTGGGGAGTTATTGTATGCTTCCTGTTGCCCGTTTGCTTGGAACGGATGCTAAGGCAACACACATATGGTCGCTTCAAAGCGTGACAGGCTGCGACTCTTACACAAAAGTGATATTTGAAAATAAAATACAGTGCGCAACAGTAAAGACTGGACTGGGAGTGAAATCGGATGGTGAGCTGATGATTGCGGGAGAAAAAGGATATATACATATTCCGTCTCCATGGTGGATGCCAAAGAAGATAGTGGTTAGACATGAAGACCCGAGCCAGGTGGAACTATATGAATATCCATTTGAAGGTGGAGGCTTGCGATATGAAATTGCTGCTTTTGCAAACAAAATAAAGGGCATGGAAATGTGTTCTAATGTAAAGCAGGAAGAAAATGAGGGTGAAGGGAAAGAAACAGCTTTTCTGTCTGAAGAAGAATCTATCTGGATGGCAGCACAGATGGAATGGTTTCTGCAGCAAAAAAAAGAGATGATAATTAGTGATCAGTGGGGGAAAAAAATAAAAAAACCTGCTATATGGGCATATAGAGGATGCAGTGCAAGGTATCCTGAAAATACACTCCTTTCATTTGAAAAAGCAGCGCAGATTAATGGAATCAAAGGGATCGAGCTGGATGTACAGATGACGAAAGATGATCAACTGGTGGTAATCCATGATGAAAGACTTGACAGGACAACAACAGGGACGGGGTATGTAAAAGACTATACATTTGCACAGATCCGGGCATTGGCTATTACGCCTTCCGGACAAGGAAGACCATATGAGAGTACAGGTCATTTGCATGTGCCTGCACTTGCTGAGGTTTTTGCTCTTTTAAAACCATATTGTGAAAAAAATGGTTTACTGATAAACATTGAATTAAAAAATAGTAGAATTGCATATAAGGGGATGGAAAAAAAAGTAATTGCAATGGCAGAAAACTATGGAATCAGTAATTATATTGTATATTCATCCTTTTGTCATGCTTCCATGGGTCTGGTGAAGAAATTAGATAAAAATGCAAAAACCGGATTATTGTCAACGAATATTCTGGATGCAATCGAGAATCAAGAGCAGTATCATGCGGATGCATTACATCCATGTAATGTAGGAATGGCAATTAACCGGGAAACGGTACAATATTTGAAAGAGCGTAATATACCGGTTCGTGTCTGGAACGGTCAGGAACCATTATTTGGTCAGGTAAGACCTTTGGGAAAATGTGATCTGGAAAGATATACATTGCTTGGTGCGACAGACTTATTTACAAATGTACCTGAAAATTATCTGGAATGAGGAATGTTATAGAAGAGGTGTAAAATAGTATGATTCGAAAGACAACAAAAGAACAATTGCTTTCAATACTGCAAATGATGCTCAAGCTTCATCATACAAAAGAGATGGAGAATGGAAAGACACAAAGAAAGCTTTTGACACAGTGTCAGGAATCAGCTATAACTATTGGAACTATTTTAGAGGAGAAGGTAGAAGAAGCTGTAAAAATAGTACCATTACTGGAAATGTACTGCGAAGAAGTGTATGTGCTGGCAGAAAGTGCAGGAACAGGCGAAAAGATTGATTTGGAATATGCTGATGGGATGCTATATGATGTCATAAATGCAATTGAGGAATTACAGGAAGTGTATCAGATTGTTTTTATGCCATATAAAGCTGCCATGTGGGATGCCTTGGAAAGCATTTATTTGGCGGCAAAGGATGATGTCGGCTGCGAAGCACTTGTAGTGCCAGTTCCTTATTACAGCTTTGACCAAAAAAAGAAAGAATGGATTCCTCATTATGAAGGAGAATTGTTCCCGCCAAATATTCCGGTCACATCCTATCAGAAATATAACTTGCAGGAGGAAAGACCGGACGTTATATATGTGCATAATCCATATGATGATTCTAATTATGTGACAAGTGTACATCCATCTTTCTATTCTGCAGAATTGAAAAAGTATACAAAAAAGCTTATATATGTACCCTATTATGTGACGACGGGCGCAATTTCACCGGAACATACTATCCTTCCGGTATATTTTCATATGGATTATGCAATTGTTCAGGGTGAACGTTTTAAAAGGGGATTTAAGGGATTACCATATGAAGACAAAATAATACCGCTGGGATCGCCCAAACTTGACCGCATCATTCGTATGTGTAAAAGTGGCGAGGTCAAAATGCCAAAAGAATGGGAAAAAATTGTAAAGGGCAGGCGAACACTGATGCTGAATACCAGTATCAACTGTCTGCTTGATGAGGGCAGTATTATGCTGGATAAGCTGATGTGGCTTTTCAAAAAGATAAAACAGTACCCGGGACTGGCATTGATCTGGCGCCCACATCCGCTGCTCCGGTCTACAATAGAATCCATGCGCCCCCAGCTTCTGATGCAGTATGAAGAATTGATTGCATATTTTCAGGAGAATGGAGTTGGAGTATTTGATACTACACCGGATATTACTTCTACTGTGGCATTGTCGGATGGGTACATTGGGGAACTCAGTACATCGGTTGTGAATTTATTTGGCGCGGCGGGAAAGCCCATGCTGATTTTAAATGATTATATAACAGAGGATATAACGCCTGAGGAACGATTGAGATTCCCAATTCAGGATTTATATGAGAAAGATGGTGTGATTTATGCACTTTCGCAGCGATACAATGGATTGTTCTGGATACGAAAAGACCTGAGACAAATCGAACTGATAGCAAAAATCCCGGATCAGCAGAAGTGGCAGATGGGTGGTTACTCGTTTGCAGAACATGGTGGGGAAGTGTTTCTCTCTCCATATATGATGAACAATTTCTATTATTTGGACGATAAAAAAAATATAAATGCTATTCTGTCTCAAAATAGTGAGGAAACGTTTTTTTGCTATAAGTCATATGTGTATCAGAACCGGATTTTTTATCTGCCGGCGCAAAATGGACAGATCATAGTATATGATTGCTGTTCTGGACTGGTGCAATATTGTGCTGATGCGATTAGTGCATACAAGAAGACGGTAATTGAAAACTGGGGGGATATCTGGGAGGAAACATGGGATTGCGCATCAATTGATAATATACTGTATATTACTGCAAATTACAGCAAGAAGATTCTCTGCCTTGATATGGATACATTGCAGTATGAAATAGTGTCAGGTCCTGAGGAAAATGATACATATACAGGAATTGTTTCGGATGGAGACATACTGTATCTTGCTGGCGGATTTAGTGGAAATGTGTATAAATGGGAACCGAAAACTGGAGAGCTGTATTATAAGGTGTTATTGCCACAGCAAATACATGCGTGGAGATTTCATAATGGCAGGGCATTGGTACACAGAGCTCTTGTGAAAGCAGGTGACTTTGTGGTAACAATACCGGGGACGTGTGATGGAATGGTATGCATATACAAAGAAACCGGAACAGCCCGCTGTATTGCAGAGAATTTCTGGGAAAATGCAGAAAAAGCGGCTAATCAATATCAACCTCAATATATGTATACAGCTACATTTGGGAAAAAATGGGGAGATTCTCGGGTTATAGTACAGCGTGGCAGTGACTGGATGGTGGCGATAATCGATCCGGCAACGGGTGATTATGAAACAGTTACGCCGGAACTGACCGGACAAGCGTTAGAACAACTTATAACAGGAGAGAATGGATTTGAAAAACCATATGAAAAATGGACATATATGTATCAGGAAAGTGCATTCTTCCCGGTTGATAGGTTCTTTAGACTGATGGAAGGAAACAGAGAAACAATTGATGAAATTGCAAAGCAGCAGATTCGTGTTCTCTCAGATATAGCAGAAAACCTGGATGGAACATGTGGAGAGAAAACGCATGCATTCGTGATGGAGAGTTTAAGAAAAGAAAGCAAGGGATAATAGAATATTCATAATACTAATGAAGATGAGTATTTTGTCCGATATATAAGTATATTGGTGCAAAAGGAATTGCTTCGTAATAGTATATAAAAATGACTTTGCACGGGTAGATGTAAAGTCATTTTTGCTTTACAATCATGTGGAAAATTCTACGAGAAGAGGTATTTATGAAAAATTCAAATAGAAAAGGATATCAAATAGATGATGCAGAATTGCAGAAAATCCAGGAAATTCAGAAAGAGTTAATAGCAGAGGTGGACAGAATTTGTAAGAAGTGCGGGATTCATTATAATATGGTGGGGGGAACGATGCTTGGAGCAATCAGGCATGGTGATTATATTCCGTGGGATGATGATGCAGATATAGGTTTCTTGAGAAGAGAATATGAAAAGTTTAGAAAAGCATGTAAAACAGAATTAGATACAGACAGATTCTATATGCAGGATCTGAGAGATACAGAAGGTTATAGATGGGGATATGGAAAATTAAGGAGAAAAAATACAGAGTTTGTACGATTGAATCAGGAATTTATGCCGTATGAACAGGGAATCTCCATAGATTTAATGCCATTTGATAATGTGCCGGATTGTTTGCCGCTGAGAAAAGCTCATTTCATGTTATGCTTTATAATTCGAAAGTTATTATGGTCGGAAGTAGGCGCAAAAAGCGAAGAAAACAGATGGATAAAAATAATTTATAGAATAATGAGTCTTGTACCATTCTCTGTTATTGTTGGTATGTATAATCAATTAATAGAAATTAATCAGCATAAAAAAACGGAATTGGTTCGTATTTTAACGTTTCCAACTCCAAAAGCTGTATATGGATATAAACGTGAATGGTATACGAAATTAAGGAGATATCAGTTTGGAAATATGAAATTGCCTGGGGCGAAAGATTATGATGCCTATTTGAAAGTAAAATATGGTGATTATATGAAAATGCCACCAACAGATAAAAGAAAGGTACATGAAATCTCAAGATTATCATTAGGAAGGGAGATGTGGTAATGTGTACGAAAAAATATAAAATTGGATATACAGATGGCGTATATGATCTTTTTCACGTGGGGCATCTAAATATGATCAATACTGCTAGAAATTATTGTGAGTATTTAATCGTAGGAGTGCATGGCGATGAGGTTGTGAGAGAATATAAAAAGAGAACTCCGATCATTCAGGAAGAAGATCGGAGGAAAATTATTGCGTCTATAAAAGGAGTTGATAAAGCGGTTATCAACCAATTTAGGGACAAGATGAAATTGTGGGAACTATATCACTTTAATGTGATTTTTATCGGAGATGATTGGAAGGGAACAGAAAGATGGAATCACTTTGAAAAAATATTGGGAGAGATAGGCGTAGATGTTATTTACGTCCCTTATACAAAAGGGATTTCAACTACAGAAATTCGACAGAGAATAATGAACGAGGAGAAGTGACCATGGAAGATAGAGAAAAAATAGCGATAACCATGGGAGATCCGGCTGGCGTGGGACCGGAGATCATTGTTAAGGCGCTCAGTCATGTTTCAGTATACCAAAAATGCATACCGGTTGTTGTAGGAGATAAAGAGGCATTGCTGGATGCAATTCGGTTTTGCAATCTTCCAATGGAGTTGAGAGAAATCAAGGATTTTGAAGAAGCGGCGGGAGAATTTGGTACTATTGACTATATTAATTTGGGATATCTTGAACCGAAAAGCTGGGAATATAAGAAAAATAGTGCAATATGCGGAGAAGCATCTTTTCAGTATGTGGTATATGCAATACAACAAGCCATGGACGGTAAAGTAAAAGCTGTAGTTACTGCACCAATTAATAAAGAATCCATTAATATGGCAGGACATAATTATAGCGGACATACAGAAATTTTTGCTGAATATACCGGTACTAGTCAATATGCAATGCTACTTGCCAGTAAAACATTGCATGTGATTCATGTATCTACACATGTATCTTTGCGGGAAGCCTGTGACAGGGTGAAAAAAGACCGAGTCTTACAAGTGATTGAACTTGCAGATCGCGGTATGAAAGAATTGGGATATGAAAATCCTAAAATAGGTGTAGCAGGCCTGAATCCTCATTGTTCTGAAAACGGGTTATTTGGAACAGAAGAAAAGAATGAAATAATACCTGCAATAAATGAAGCAAAGAAGAAGGGAATTCAGGTTGTAGGACCGGAACCACCTGATACAGTTTTTGTAAAATGTCAGGCAGGACAATATGATATTGTGGTTGCTATGTATCATGATCAAGGTCATATTCCGCTCAAGTTAAGTGGCTTCAAATATGATTTATTACATGATAAGTATGATTCAGTCAGTGGAATCAACTGTACTATAGGCTTGCCAATTGTCAGAACCTCTGTTGATCATGGAACAGCTTTTGGAAAAGCAGGTGAAGGCAGAGCTAACGAGGAAAGTATGATGGATGCTATTTTTGCTGGTGTGGAAATGGTTAGAAACAGATATAAAAAGTAGAGGGGTGGGAAATATTGAAAACAAAGCCATTTAAAATCGAAGATTGTGATAAAAATAAGAAAATTATAATATACGGAGCCAGTGTGTATGGAGAATTGGCATATAGAGGATTGAAAGCGGCAGGAATTAGCCCGACGTTTTTTTGTGATCAATCAAATCAAAGAGACATATATTTGGGGATAAAAGTGATATCTCCACAGCAACTGGGAGATTACGTAAACGATAATATTATTATAGCTTCAGCAGATTTCTTTTTTGAGATAAGGGAAAAATTGGAAAGCATAGGGTGTAAGAACCTGTTTGATATGCGCTATTTGTTAAAAGAAAATCTGGACATAGAAAGTTTATCTAATAGGGCACAGGAGATGTATGCTAATAGGCAACATTATATAGATATTGTGAGCCACCAGGATGAAAATAAGATTATATTTAACAGGATTCAGTATGTAATAACAGAAAAATGTACATTGCGATGTAAAGATTGCTCGCATCTGATTCCCTATTACAGAGAACCGGAAAATATTAATATTCAGAAATACAAAAGAGCATTTAACTTGCTGATAGAACAAATAGATTATTTGGCAGAATTAAGGATACTGGGGGGAGAGCCTTTTCTTAGCAAGGATATGGAACAACTGGTGCTGGATTATTATATGAATCCTAAAATAGAACAAATTTCGGTTTATACCAATGGGACAGTAATACCTTCGGATAATGTGATAAAAGCACTAAAAAAGGGGAAGGTAAAAGTCCATATATCTAATTATGTGATTAATGAAGAAAAGATTAAACGGTTAACAGCTATATTGGAAAAGAATAAAATTAGATACTTTGTTCGAAAGTATGATGCATGGCAGGAATCCGGTGGAGTAGACTATAGGGGATATACGGATGAGCAATTAGAACGAAAATTTGGTAACTGTTTTGAACGAAATGGATATACTTTTCTGAAAGGAAGATTGTACAGATGTCCAAGAGTTGCTCACGCAATAAATTTAAAGGCAATTCCGGATTTGAGCGGCGATTATATTGATTTGCAGAATTGGAATAGTGGAGTCGAACAACTTAAAATGCAAATCAATGCTCTTCAAAATAAACAATGGTTGAGGGGATGTAATTATTGTGAGGGACCTGATAATCACACGCAGAGCATACCAGCTGCTTTGCAGTGTCGGAGAAATATTCCATATACGAGATTAGGAGAATAAACGTTATGCAGTATCAATTCAGAAAACCGGTTAAAGATGAAAAAAAAGCCGCAATGGGAGAAATGTACAGGATTGCAAAAGAAAATGCAAATAATGGGGAACATATTATTAATTTTGCAAGTGGTCATCCTGATACAGAAATTCTTCGGGGAGAATTGATTACGAAATATGTTATAGATGCTGTAAACGATAATCAGAGTAGCTTTTTTCAGTATGGAGCCCATATAGGTTATACACCACTTAGAGATGCATTAAAAATATTTGAAAATGGGCATGGTAACAGAGTAAAACAAAACGATGATTTGTTAATAACATATGGAGCAATTGAGGGCATTTCTTTAATGGCGATGTCACTGATTAATCCTGGTGATAGAGTGATTGTTGAGGAACCGAGTTATGTAAATGCCATTAAGTCATTTAGAATGTATGGAGCAAATGTTGTGGGAGTGCCATTACAAAATGATGGTGTAGACTTGGATATTTTGGAAAACGAAATGAGAAAGGGCGCTAAATTCTTTTACATAATTCCAAATTTTAATAATCCGACAGGTATTACAACAAGTCAGAAAAAAAGGAAAAAGATATATGAATTAGCTGTAAAATATGGTGTATTGCTTCTTGAAGACAATGCATATGGAGAATTGAGATATAAGGGCGATAGGTTACCAAGTATCAAGGATTTGGATGAGGAAGGTATTGTGATATATATTTCCACGTTATCAAAGTATGTTGCTCCAGCAATGCGAATCGGCTATATGATTGCGGATGCTAACTTTATTAACCGGAGTGCTATTATTAAGGGTGTAACGACAAATGGAGTAACCAATATTTTGCAATATGCGGCATGGAAAATGTTTGAGGAATTGGATATGGATGCAGAAATAGATAGAATAGCTAAAGTATATGCATCAAAACTATTCGTCATGGAAAATGCCATGAATGAGATGTTTCCAGATGAAGTGAGAAAAAGTTCTCCGGATGGAGGTATGTATATGTGGGTAACTTTGCCAAAGTACATAGATGTAGAAGAATTCTGTAAAAGGAGTGCAACAGAATTATATATACCAATTACACCGGGAAATGGATTTTGTGTTAATGAACCGCAGAAATGTACAAGTATGAGATTTAATTTTGTGAAAGAGAGCCCTCAAGATATTGTAGGGGGAATAGAAAAAGTGGCATCATTGATAAAGCAATACATGTAAAAGGAGAGGCAGTTATGAAGATATCAGATACTATAGATGAATTTCGAGAAATACTAGATGAGATTATGATCAAGGCACTGCATAGGAGAGTAATCCTATATGGATATGAGAGTTATACAGGAAGATTTCTTAAATGGTATGCAGAGTATTATCATGATATAAGGATTGATTATTTGGTATCGACAGATATGAGCAGGGGACGAGCATATGATCAGGAAATCTTTCGACCAAGTTTATTAGAATTTGAGTATCGGGATGTAAAAGATGCATATGTATGGCTGGCTGAGCCACTGACAAATGATACTGAAAAATATCTTGAGAAATATGGATATATAAAGAATGATACATATTTTGATTTTTATACGGCAATTTATGGTAATGATATTATAGCGAAAGATGATGGGAAAGATATTTTTCATAGAAAAAAAGTTGGACGTAGGGATATTCAATTTTTGGAATGGTTGGAATGGAAGTATGACTGTAATTTCGTGACTAGAATAAAGAAAGATGAAATTGCAATAGCAGGAGAACATAATGAAGGGTATGGTGTGACTACACAGAAAGAGATATTTGAGATATTATCAAGGTGCCATTGTATACCTCATAACAAAGATGCCATTTTTGATTATGGGTGTGGAAAAGGTGGAGCCGTGGTATCCTTTTTGGACTATGGATTTGAAATGGTAGGTGGAGTTGAGTATGAACCTCATATATATGAAGTTTTAATGGATAACATGAAAAAACTAAATGTGGATGAAGAGAGTATTGAACTGATATGTAATGATGCTGTAAATCTGAATGCAGAATTAGACAAGTATAATTGGTTTTATTTCTTTTTGCCATTTGATATTCATATTTTTAAGCAATGCATTGTTAATATATGCAAGAGTTATAAAAGAAAGCAAAGAAAAATAAAAATAATAAGTATTTCGCCATATAGTCATAATGTAATTGAGGAAACGGGAGTATTCAGGCTGATTATGGAGTTAACTATTGATATGAGACAAAGAGCGGTACATATTTATGAAACAAGATAGCTTGGTTAGTGTTAGTATTATTGTCCCTATTTTCAGGGTTGAATTGTATTTGAGAGAGTGTATAGAAAGCCTTATAAGTCAAACACTCAAAGATATAGAAATCATTTTGGTAGATGATGGATCTGATGATGGATGTGCGCAAATATGTGATCAATACGCAGAAAGAGACAGTCGGATTAAGGTAGTTCATAAGAAAAATGGTGGACCTGATTCAGCGAGAAAAGCAGGTATAGCTATTGCGTCTGGAAAGTATGTAGGCTATGTAGATGGGGATGATTGGATTGAACCATTTATGTATGAAAGGATGGTAGAACTTGCTGAAAAATATCAAGTTTCTGTTGTTGAAACAGGGATTATCGATTCGTGGGATTCTGTAGAAAGTAAGAGACATTCTTACTTGCAGGAAGGATGCTATAAAGCCGAGATATTTAAAAAACAGATAGAACCATATATCTTATATAGGGGCAGCTTTTTTCAGCACGGTATTTCACCATATTTATGTACTAAAATATTTCTGCGTAAATCGATAAGCAGGTGGCAGAATATTGATGATATATTGAATAAAATTCATGATGATACAATGGTATCAATACCGTGTATAGTGGAAGCAAAATCCATTTATATTTCGCATGAATGTTTTTATCATTACAGAGTTAGGACTGATTCTGGAAAAAGAGCAATAAGACAGGACGAGGTTAAGAACTTTATGGAATGTTATCCTTTGATGTTTGAGAGATTTCAGGGGAGTTTGTTAGGGACGCAAGGAGATCATCAGCTAAATAGTTATTCTATGTATTGGTTATTGATGAAAGCACCCTATGTATTTGTTAATCAGGCGGAAGGACGGTTTGAGGCAATTAGCCAATTGAAAAGGAATTCTAGAATTGTTCTGTATGGGGCAGGTGCTGTAGGAATTCATTGGAAGGAATGCTTTGCAAAAGCAGGAATGAATGTAGTATGCTGGATGGATAAAAATTATGAAACGCTTTCTGCTACAATTGATGTTTGCAATCCTGAAACAATTAGTAATTATGAGTTTGATTACGTGGTAATTGCTATTTTGAGAGAAAGTACAGTAGAAAGTGCAAAAAATGACCTGTTGAGTTGGGGAGTGCCAAAGAAAAAAATTTGTTGGATAGACAAACAATATACTTGTAGCCCGGAGCTTCTATTACAGAAGGCAGTGTATGAAGGAAAAAATGTTTTGAAAGAAATGGATTATGAATGCAAGAAAGAAAAATAAACATGATCAGTATAATTGTTCCCATTTATAATATAGAAGCATATTTGGAAGAATGTATTAAAAGTATTATAAAACAGACATATAAAGAATTGGAAATCATACTTGTTGATGACGGATCTACAGATGGGTCTTCTGAAATCTGCGATGAATTTGCATCTCAGGATAAAAGGATCAAAGTGATACATAAGCAGAATGAAGGCTTGGTATTGGCTAGAAAAAATGGATTACAGTATGTGAAAGGTGATTATGTATTATTTGTAGATGGTGATGATTGGATAGAATCCAATATGTGTGAAGAACTGATGAAAGTTATGAAGCAAACAGATGCGGATATAGTCCATTCAGGATATTTCAGAGAACTGGTTTTGAATCTACCGCCAGGGTTGTATTATTCCAGAAATTCTTACAGGGCAGATGAATTTATAAGAAAACATATTTTGAATGCAGAACCTGATGAGGAAATTTCTTTCAGTATATGGTCAAAATTATTTCGAACACCTGTTATTAAAAAAAGCTATGGATTAGTACCGGATTGTGTCGATTATGGGGAAGATTTATTGAATCTGATAGCCTGTGCATGTGAAGAAAATGCAATCGCTTCTATTGATAAGGCTTACTATCACTACAGAGTGAGGATGGATTCTATTTCGCATACATTCGAGACAAATAATTTCAAACAAGAAATAGAACTGTACGAATCGATTAAGAAAATCCTAAGACAATACGGAATGGCAGAAAGACTGAATGATGTAACAAAAAAATTCTTTTTGACACAAATGAGAAAAGCAGTTAAAAACAATTGTTCAGATGCATTTTCGGTACAGGTATATAAATTCCCGAAATGCAACCGGTTGATTGGAAAGAGAATTGTATTATATGGAGCAGGAAATGTTGGTGTAGATTATTATTCACAAATTTGCCGAATACCTGATTGCAAAATTGTGTTATGGGTTGATACGCAAAAGAAAAGTCGTAATACATATTGTGAGATTGGCAGTGTGGATGATATAAGTCGGGCAGAATACGATGTTATTGTAATAGCGATAAAGTCACTAGAGACGGGTAAAAAGATCAAGTTAAATCTCATGCAAATGGGAATAAAAGAAGAACGGATACTGTGTGAAGTACCGGAGTATGTATAATGGGAGAAGATATGCGTATTGTAAGATATAAAGGCGGATTGGGAAATCAGATGTTTCAATATGCTTTTATGAGATCTTTAGACAGCGGGATTCATAAAGCTGGAGCCAGCTTGGGTTTCTATAAGGACTTTCCTATGTCAAGACATTTTGAACTGGATAAAGTATTCTATAATGTGCAGTTAAAAGAAGAATCGCGATATGATGAAATATTTAATACAAGATATGCTATATGGAAAAATAAGTCTGAAGCAGATCGTGACCAATTGAATGTGGGCATTTGGTTTGAAGAAAGAGAAGAGGAAGGAAAATACCAGCAGGATGTATATGAACAGGAAGATTGTGTATTTGTGGGATACTGGCAGTCTTACAGGTATTTTGAAACAATAAAGGAGAAAATCAGGTATGAGTTTTCCTTCCCAGAAGAAACTGTTTCTGCCATTAATAGTGCACTAAATTTAGATGCAAATAGCGTTGCAGTTCATATTAGGAGGGGAGATTATTTACAGGCAGAGGATATGTATGGAAATATCTGTACCAATGAATATTATCTTCGAGCGATAGCGTATATGAGAGAAAAAATTGAAAACCCAACTTTCTTTTTTATCTCTGATGATATTGAATGGGTAGCAAAACAAAATCTGGTAAAGGATGGCATTTATATTAGAGCAGATTCATTTAAAAGATACGAGGACTGGTATGATATGGCAATCATGTCATTGGCAGGGCATAATATTATTGCAAATAGTTCTTTCAGCTGGTGGGGGGCATGGTTGAATCAAAATCAGCAGAAAATTGTGATCGCTCCAAAAAAATGGAATAATTTAAGCAATTATACGGATATTTGTCCACCGGACTGGATAAGAATTTAAAAGAATATAAGGAAAGATAAATGAGAATATTAATTTTTGGAACCGGCAAAGTAGCAAGGGATTTGCTGGAAAATAAAAGGATTGATGTTAATTATATAGAAGCATTCACAGAAACTGTATCAACAAAAAGCCAATGGTATGGTAAACGTGTAATTGCGTTTGAAGAAATTCAGAATATTGATGCGTATGATATGTTAATTATCGCTTTGATGCGTCCGGATGATATATATAAAAGATGTCTTGAAAAAAAATTAAATCCGGATAAAATATGTCTTTTATATCCTTTAAATCATAATCAGAACTTTGATGTTGATAAAAATTTAGATTTATTGAACATGATTTTTGATGAAAATACATATGAAATTGTTTGTAATCGATTTGGAATCATCGTGAATGATTGGATTGCGAAGGATGAATTGCAATATATTCAGATGAATACGCATGAAAGCATGAGAGTCGAGGAAAACTTCAGACATTATATTTATAAGGACAAGTATGATAAGGCGGGAGATACGGGAAGCTATTTTTGGCAGGACTTGTGGGCTGCAAAAAAAATTATCAGGGATCATCCGAAACAACATTACGATATTGGGTCAAGAGTTGATGGCTTTATTGCACATTTATTGGCAGCGGATATTGATGTCACATTGATTGATATTCGACCGCTGGATTTAAAATTGGATGGGCTGACATTTGTTTGTGATGATGCTACAGAAATGAAACACATCCCGGATGAAAGTATTGAAAGTATATCTGCGTTATGCTCTTTGGAACATTTTGGCTTGGGAAGATATGGTGATCCGATTAATCCGGATGCCTGTTATCAGTGTTTTGATTCTATTCAGAAAAAAGTGAAAAGTGGCGGTAATATTTACTTGTCAGTGCCAATAGGACTGGAGCATCTGGAGTTTAACGCACAAAGAATATTTTTTGCGCGGACTATAGTGGAATTATTTGATTCCTGCATCTTGAAAGAGTTTTCGTGTGCGAATCGTGTATTTGAAAAAGATGTACCGTTAAATAAGTATAATGAGGATATCAATTATGGGGGCATACGATTTGGTTTATTTTGGTTTGAAAAGAAATAATCCAATATGAAAGTTTAAAAGGGTGTAAATGTGGTGGCATGTATGAAAAAGATAAAATCAAATCCGGACGTTACAATTATTGTAACGGTGCATAATGCAGAAAACTATATAGAGCAATGTATACAAAGTGCTATGCATCAAACTTACGAGAATATAGAAATCATATGTGTGGATGGTGGAAGTAGCGATTCTACGCCAGATATTTTGAAATCCTTACAGTCAATAGATGATAGAATTATTATAGTAAATGATAAAAACACAAGTTATGGACATAAGGTAAATGTAGGGGTTGAAAAAGCCAGAGGACAATATGTATGTATTCTGGAATCAGATGATTCAATAGAAAAGGATATGGTAAAAACACTCTATGAAATAACTAAAGAGAAAAATGTAGATGTTATTTCAGGTGATTATAAAATTCAATTTGAATATCGCGGCAGAAAGATAGGATATATACAACATAAATATCCATCGGGCTTATATGATCGGGTTTGTGATTTGAGAAGTGAAAAAAGATTTTTTTTACACGGTGGTATAACGGGTGTTTTATATAAAAAATCTTTTTTGCAAAATAATAGGATTAAGCTAAATGAGACACCAGGAGCGGCATTTCAGGATCAGAGCTTTTCTTTTTTGGTTGATCTTTTGGCAATGACGCAATATCATATCAAAACGCCGGTTTATAATTACACATATGATAATCCTGGCAGTTCTATGGCGGATGATAAGAAAATAATGGAAATATCCTGGGAATGTAATTATATAGAACAGCAAATGAATAGTCGGGAGATTGAAGAGCAGTATATCTGGGAAAATTATTATAATTATAAATATGCAACTTACATAGCTAAAATGAAATCATTTTCTGTGGCTGGGAAGGCAAAATTCAAAAAACAGTTCATGGAGGAATATAAAAATGATCTGTCTGAGATTAAAAAGAGATCAATATGTATGACGACTCTGACTATAAGAGAATTATCTGAATTTCTTGAAAATCCGGATTGTTTTGATGGTTATCAGCCGGAGGAAAGACCAGTAAAACGAATGATACATATACTCGATGTGCTAGATCAGTATGCAACTGTATTAGTAGGTGTTGGAAGGATAGGCAGTTATTTGATGCAGATTGCAGGTGAGTGTGAAAAAGAATTCAAATGTGTTTGTGATAATTCTAAAAATATACAAAGTACAAAATGGAATGGCTATTATGTGAGATCGTTAGAAGATGCAGCAAAGAAATGCAAGGGCTGTAAGTTTGTTATTTCTGTTGAAAGATTTTTTGATGAGATAAAAGCACAGTTAATGTCATTAGGAATAGAAGAATCAGATATTGTAAGATATTAAATGGATAAATAGCTTATTGAAATACTATGGGAGCAAATATGCTACAAGAACAACTTTCAGAAGGCTTATGGAACTGGTATCCATATGGTTCCGAGGCGGACATTGTTAAAATAGAATCAGAAGAGGAATTAAAAGAATATCGTGCTCAAGGTAAGTGCTTTGACTTTATTTTGATGTCAGGACTACTTGAGAAAAGTGATGCTCCTGTTCAATTGCTACAGGATTGCCGTAGACTGTTAAAAAAACAAGGGCACCTTTTGATTGGGGCAGAAAACAGGTTGGGACTTGCAAAATTTTGTGGCGACAGAGATCCTTATACGAATCGGATAGCAGATGGAATAGAAGGATATCACAATTTTACAATGCGTGATATTCATCTATATGGAGGAAGATGTTATGCAAAGTATGAACTTGCGCAGATGTTAGATAAGTCTGGATTTTATAGTTACCGTTTTTTTTCTGTATTACCGGGGTTACTTATGCCGCAGCAGATATATGACGAGGATTATATGCCAAAAGAGGAACTTGCAATTCGTTTCTCGCCGGTTTATCATACGCCACAAACGGTCTATTTGAATGAAGGGTTGCTCTATACCAGTCTGATCAGGAATGGAATGTTTCATCAGATGGCAAATGCATATCTGATTGATTGTAGTATGGATGGTAAATTTTCCGGAATCAGCCATGTGACAACATCAATGGATCGGGGAGAAGAGAATGCTCAGGCAACAATTATTTATCAAAATGGAACTGTTGTAAAGAAAGCATTGTATCCTAGTGGGAAAAAACAGATAAAGATGCTTTGGGAGAATACAGTAAATCTGGCTCAAAAAGGCATTTCTGTTGTGAAACTTGAAAAGAAAGTAGGCGATACAGAGGTTATAATGCCATATATGAAAATGGAAAGTGCATTAACCTATTTACGGAATCTGATTTTTGAGGATGCAATAGCTTTTACTCGGAAGACGGAGTATTTTTTGGATTTGATTCTGGCTTCTTCCAATGAAGTGAAGGATGCAACAAGAATTCCTTCAGCTTATCAGGAACTTGGAAAGATTTATGAACAAGTGTATCTAGATATGGTTCCGCTGAATGCTTTTTATGAGAACGGAGAATTTATATTCTATGATCAAGAATTTGCTGTGACAAACTATCCTGTTGGCGTAGCACTTATTCGGGCATTAGATATATTATATATGGGTGATAAAAGCATGGAAGCCATTGTACCGGAAAAATATTTTTTAGATAAATATGATCTGAGTGATAAAGTAGTAGTTTTTCGAAATATGGGGGCACAGTTTATTAAAGAGCTGAGGAATGAGGATGCATTAGAAGAATTTAGAAATGCACATTGGGCTAGCCCACAACAGATTTTTGAAAACAAAGAGAGGATACAGTATACGCGAATGGAGTACGAACGTCTTTTTCTACAGCTGGAATCTGATCTGGGTAAAAAGACGTTATACATATTTGGAAGCGGTTTATGGGCTCGTAAATTCGTCGCCGAATTTTCTGATAAATATCAGATCAGAAATATGCTTGATAATCAGAACGAAAAGTGGGGGACAATGGTGGATGGAGTGATGGTTGCCTCACCTGAAATATTAAAGAAGGAAAGCAATGATACATGTAAAGTGATAATCTGTGTGAAGTATGATACATCGATTATTATGCAGCTCAAGAAGTTGGGTATCACCAATATAGGTATATATGATCCGGGCATTGACAGAGATAGAGAATTGGGACGGAAAACAAAGCAAGTGCCTTGGACAAATAGTAAAAATAACCAAGAAAAGGAATCAGACACTGACATACAAAAGCGGTATCATGTAGGATATATTGCAGGGGTATTTGATTTGTTCCATAAAGGTCACTTAAATCTTTTGCGACGCGCAAAAGAACAATGTGAGTATTTGTTGGTGGGGATCGTTTCAGATGAACAGGCAATAAAGAATAAAAAGAGAAGCCCTTATGTTTGCGAACAGGATCGGAAAGAAATTGTAGAAGCGTGTAGATATGTGGATCAGGCGTTTATTTTGCCGTATGTTGCTTCTGGTACACGTGATGTATATAAAAAGTATCATTTTGATGTGCAGTTTTCCGGGAGTGATTATGAACATGATTCATACTGGCTGGAAGAACAGGCATGGTTACGTGAGCGTGGTGCTGATCTGGTTTTTTTCCCGTATACGCAGAGTGTCAGTTCTACGAAACTGAAGAAAAAAATGGATGACAACGGGAAATCGGTTCTGAACTAGTCGATTGTTTATGATTATAACAACTCCGAGCCGCTTTATAACGAAGAATACCCCGGAAGCATCATTGATGTCGCCTAGCTCCAACAGATGCTGCTGAATCATGAATGCAATGAAGGCTACACATATTATACAAAGCGTCAGAGGAAAGGGACCGGGTAAGTATAAGTTTGTAGATGAGAAAAGAATTTGAGTGTAGAGTGTCAGGTACCATTGATTTTGCAGGACAGATTGAGAGATGATACAGAATAGAATTGACATTTTGCACAAAGAATGTAAAATATACTCATAAGTTACTAACTTATGAGTATATTATTTTGAAAAACTGTGTCAGGAGGACTTATGTTTCATTATAGGGAAAGTGAACTGGCAAAACTAAATAAACGATATCAGAACCGGCAATTTGAATGTATTGTTATTTATGGACGCCGACGAGTAGGAAAGACTGCGCTCATTAATGAATTCTGCAAAGATAAAAAAAACATTTTTTTTGCAGCATTAAATGCAACAGAACGGGAAAACCTGACGGCACTTTCTAAGGCAATTTATGAGTGCGAAAAGAAGGACGCCTGTGATGCACCGGTTTTTTCTTCATTTGACAGTGCATTAGATGCGATTACAGACATGGCGGAGGAACGTCTGGTATTTGTGATCGATGAGTTTCCGTATCTGGCAAAGGCAGCAGAGTCTATTTCATCACGTTTGCAGCACATGATCGATCATAAATGGCAGCATACTAAATTATATCTGATCTTATGTGGTTCTTCCATGAGTTTTATGGAGGAGCAGGTACTGGGGTATGAAAGCCCGCTTTATGGGCGCAGGACAGCGCAATTTAAAATAGAACCGCTCAGTTATCGGGAGGTAGAAGCATTTTACCCGGGACTTTCAAAGCAGGAGCAGGCGCTGGTGTATGGTATTACGGGCGGGATTCCGCTTTATATCAATAAGCTGGGCGTGCAGGATGGAATAAAGGAAGCATTACTTGAAAATCTGTTTGATGCCAGCAGTTATCTTTTTGAGGAACCGCAGAACTTATTAAAACAGGAATTAAGGGAGCCTGCTGTATACAACACTATTATTACAACGATCGCATCTGGTGCATCTAAATTAAATGAAATAGCAACAAAGGCAGGGCTGGAAAACGCAGTCTGCAGTAAGTACACGAAGGTGCTTTTGGAACTGGGAATCATAAAGAAAGAAACGCCAATGACAGAAAAGCCGGGGAAAAAGACGATCTACAGACTGGCAGATCATTTCTTTGGCTTCTGGTATCGTTACGTTCCGCATAATATGGGAGCTATTGTATCAGAACGTATGGGAAGTATTTTTGATCAGGTTGTGGCAGGGTCTTTATCCGATTATATGGGAACAGTATTTGAAGATATGTGTAAATGTTATATGCTCCGTTATGCGCAAAATCTTCATGTGCCAATTACGGATATTGGACAGTGGTGGGGGACAGACCCATCGCTTCACAAAGAGGTACAGATTGATATTGTAGCCGGCACAACGGATAAGGGAACCTATTATATCGGCTCCTGTAAATATAAAAAAGAACCAATTGGCGTGGATGAGTTAAAGCTTTTAGAGCATTATGCAGGTGTATTTGGAAAGGGAAAAACTTATATTTACTATATATTTTCCAAAGGAGGATTTACACAGAATTTGGAGGAACTGGAAAAGAAAGGTGCTGTACATCTGATTTCGCTTGAGATGTTGTATGAGTAAGGCTTATGAAGAATATGGAAAGCGTATGATTGATGCATAATCATACTTATACTATAATGCGACTAATCCTGAACCTGATTCAGGATTAGTCGCATCTTTTTACCCAACGATCTCTTTCGCCAGCTCCTTCATATGTTCCACATCTGCATCTTTCATCGTTGTTTTGATTGTAACAACTTTATCGCAGATCTCCAGATTTTTCATCGTATCCAGAATGGCTTTCATGCTCTTGGCAGCGCATGGAGCCCAGGAGCCGTTTTCGATAATCCCCACTTTTCGCTTCTGGAAAGCCTTATGGGAAAGACGGTTCAAAAAGTCTTCCATTGGCGGGAATACACCGCCATCGTAGGAGGCTGCACAAAGCACAAGGCTGTCATAGCGGAAGGCGTCTTCGATGGCTTCTGCCATATCGTCGCGGGAAAGATCTGTGAAAGCAACCTTTGCCGCACCTGCTTCCTGCAGCAGATTGACCATTTTTTCTGCCGCGGCTTTTGTATTGCCGTGGATGGAAGCACAGGCAACGAGAACGCCTTTGTCTTCCGGTTCATAACTGCTCCATGTCTGGTATTTGCCGATATAGTAAGGCAGATTTTCTTTTAAGATCGGACCGTGCAGCGGACAGATCGTCTGAATGTCAAGTGTGGCAGCTTTTTTCAGAAGTGTCTGCACGGGAGAACCATATTTTCCTACAATATTGAAATAATATCTTCTGGCTTCACATGCCCAGTCCTCCTCTGTGGACAATGCACCGAATTTGCCAAAACCATCGGCAGAGAAGAGAATTTTTTCTGTCATTTCATATTCTACCATGACTTCCGGCCAGTGCACCATGGGAGCCATGAAAAACTGCAGCGTGTGGCTGCCAAGTGAGAGTGTTTCTCCTTCAGCAGCCGTTAAGCATTTCTCTTCCAGTGACGGAATCTCAAAAAACTGTGGCAGCATGGCTTTTGCCTTTGCACTCATAACAAGCTTTGCCTGTGGGAACTGCTCTGTAAACAGCCTGATCCCTGCGGAATGATCCGGTTCTAAATGGGAAACGATCAGATAGTCGGCATTTCGTCCGTCTAAGGCGGCTTTCAGGTTAGACAGCCATTCGTCTGTTTTTCTCGCATCTACTGTATCCATGACAGCAATTTTTTCATCTAAAATAACGTAAGAATTATAGGATACGCCGTTTGGCACCTCGTACTGGCTTTCAAAAAGATCAATCGTCGTATCGTCTGCACCGATGTAGCGGACTGCATCGGATATTGTGGTAGTCTGCATAAAAATGACCTCCTTGTGTAAAATGTATTTATGCACTCGCAAACCCGCACCTTCGGTGCTTTATAGTCTGCTTCGCAGACTGTTTGCTCGTTAATGGCACAGGAAAAACAAATGTCACCTTTTCGTGAACCCGGGCTCATGTATAATCGCCTCTGGCGATGAGCCCGGGCTGCATCATGCATCTTCGATACATGATATTGGTCGCTTGTTTTTCTTCTGTGCCATTACATTATAGCATTAAAAAGTAGGAGCGTCGATGCTGCTTTTTATAAAATGCGAAATGGCTGCTTTTTTGTAAAATGCGAAATTTGTCGATGAAATGTGGTTAAGAAACGGTAAATGGATAGGGTGTTTTTGTGACATATTCTGTAGAGTTGTGGTAAAATATTGATGCGATAAAAAATACACCAAAAAAGTAATGTAATTACATGCAAAGAAAGGGGAAGCGAATGTTAGAAGTTTTTTACAGAAAAGTAGGAGGAGACTACAGCAACGTGCTTTACAGACTGGAGAATGATGAAACAATTTTGCTTTTTCTGGAAAAGTTTTTGCGGGAAGACAGTTATCAGAATTTTCTGATGAAATATGCGGCGCATGAAGAGAAGGAAGCGTATCGTTGTATCCATACCTTAAAGGGTGTGAGCCTGAATCTGGGATTCGGAGATCTGTCCCGGATCAGTGAGGAGATTGTAAATGAGTTTCGAGCAGGTTTCCCGGAGCTGACGGTTGATCAGTTTGCGGTTCTGGAAAGAAGATATAATACAGTGATCGAAGGAATCCGGGAAGTATTGCAAAAAAGTTATTGACAATAAAAATAACAACGTATATAATCAGTTTCAACAGCAAACATATTATTCCTACGTAGATAGTGGGAAAATACAAACGGGCAGCTGTAACCGGAAAGTCGCTGCTCAAAATGAAGGAGGAACTGAAATGAGTCAGATTAAGGAAAGCGCATTGGAACTGATCGGAAAAACACCGATTTTGAAACTGAACGGATACAGCAAAAAGGCAGGGGTCACAGAAGCAACGATCCTTGCAAAGCTTGAGTATCTGAATCCGGCAGGTTCTGTAAAGGACAGAATCGCACTTGCCATGATCGAGGATGCAGAGGAGAAGGGTATTTTAAAAGAGGGGGCTACGATCATCGAGCCTACCAGCGGAAATACCGGGATCGGTCTTGCAGCTGTAGCAGCAGCAAAAGGCTATCATGCGATCCTGACGCTGCCTGATACCATGAGTGTGGAGAGAAGAAACTTATTAAAAGCATATGGCGCAGAGCTCGTCCTGACAGAAGGCGCAAAGGGTATGAAGGGCGCCATTGCAAAGGCAGACGAACTGGTAAAGGAAATTCCGGGAGCAGTCATTCTCGGACAGTTTGTAAATCCGGCAAATCCGGCAGTACATAAGAAAACAACAGGACCGGAAATCTGGGAGCAGACAGACGGTAAGGTTGATATTTTTGTAGCAGGTGTTGGTACAGGCGGAACTGTAACGGGCGTCGGTGAATATCTGAAAGAACAGAATCCGAATGTGAAGATTGTGGCAGTAGAGCCTGCAACAAGCCCTGTGCTTTCCAAAGGAACACCGGGAGCACATAAGATCCAGGGAATCGGTGCAGGTTTTGTACCGGAAGTATTAAATACAAAGGTATATGATGAAGTGATCACGATCGAAAATGAAGATGCCTTTACAGAAGGCAGGGCATTTGCGGTAAGCGAAGGTATTCTGGTCGGTATCTCTTCCGGTGCAGCACTGAAAGCAGCAACAATTCTGGCAAAGAGACCGGAGAACAAAGGCAAGACGATCGTGGCACTTCTGCCGGATTCCGGTGACAGATATCTGTCTACCGCACTGTTTAACAATTAATAGTTGACAAAAATTATCAGTTTAGTATAATGGGACAAAATAAGGGAGTAGTCGGCACGAAGTGCGGTGAAGTCAACATACTGGATTTGTTCCTGGCATCATCTGAAATGACGAGACTTATCTGCGATAGCATCAGTCTATCCGGATAAGTCTCTTTTTGTGTGTAGCGAGGGAACGAAATCAAGCATTGCCACATATTTGCGAAGCAAATGTGCGGCCAAATAACCTGCGTAGCAGGTTATAGCTTCCCGGGTGCACACTCACAGTAAGGAAAGGTAAAAAACATGAGTTTATGGGAATTGTTGGTAATAGCGGTCGGACTGTCAATGGATGCATTTGCAGTCTCTGTCTGTAAGGGACTGTCAGTGCAGAAAGTAAAAACTAAGCACTATCTGATCGTTGCAGCTTATTTTGGCGGCTTTCAGGCTTTGATGCCGCTTCTTGGCTATCTGCTCGGTGTCCGGTTTGAGGCGATGGTAGCCAATGTGGATCACTGGATCGCATTTGTGCTGCTTGGACTGATCGGTGCCAATATGGTGCGCGAGTCCAGAGCCGGGGAAGAAAAACTGGATGATTCCTTTACGGTTTCCACCATGTTGATTTTAGCGGTTGCAACAAGCATTGATGCATTGGCGATCGGTGTAACCTTTGCTTTTCTGGGTGTGAATATTGTCGAGGCGATCATTCTGATCGGTATTACAACGGGAATTATTTCAGGTGTGGGACTCAAAATTGGAAATGTGTTCGGAAGCCGCTATAAATCGAAAGCAGAGATGGCAGGCGGTATTGTGTTGATCCTGATGGGAATCAAGATCCTGGTACAGCATCTGCTGGGGCTGGGGTGAACCGAAAAACAGAAAAACAGAAAAATACCTATTAAGTTCACGTGTTTTTTTCCGATATGTATAGTATAAGAACAAACATCAATACACATAAAGGAGGAATTACCATGCGTATTGAAGCTTATACACAGATTCAGCAGCTTTATAATACATCGAAAGCAGGAAAAACACAGAAGACAACAAATAAGAACTTTATGGATGCGGTTCAGATATCAAGCACGGGAAAAGATTATCAGACCGCTAAAGCTGCCGTTTTTGCAGCTCCGGATATCCGTGAGGATGTAACAGCCCCGATCAGGGAGGCAGTACAGTCCGGCAGTTATGATGTATCTTCTGATGATTTTGCAGAGAGATTACTGGAAAAATATAGTACATTATTAGGCTGATGAAAAAGAAAATGGTGTCTGTGCCTAAAAGGCCAGGCACCATTTTTGTAATGAGATCCGGAAAGGAAGAAATATATACATATGGCAAGTCTGATGGAAAATTTGATGGATGTATTGGAAGAAGAGGGCGGATATTATGATGCGCTTCTGGAATTGTCCATGAAAAAAACAGAGGTCATTGTTTCCAATGATATACCGGCGTTGCAACAGATCACCGAGCAGGAACAGCTTCTGGTCGATCAGGTAAACGATGTGGATAAAAGACGGATGGGCATCATGGAGGATATGGCAAATGTCATGAATCGTGATGTCGGTACACTGACGATCCCGGTGCTGATCAAGGCGCTGGATGCCAGAGCACAGGAACAGAGAAGATTGTCTGAGGCGAGTGATAAACTGAAGGAAACCGTGAAAGCCATGGCACAGATCAATGAACAGAACCGGGAGCTTCTGCAGAGTGCACTTGAAATGGTGGAATTTGACCTGAATCTGGTGCGGGGCTTAAAGGCTGCACCACAGACGGCGGAATACAATAAAGGTGCCATGAATGCAGGCAATTATATGGCGCCGTCAAGAGGCGGATTTGATGCTAAACAGTAAGAAAATGAGGTGAGGAAATGTCCTTATTCGGTAGTTTATATGTAGGTGCCTCCGGCTTACAGACCGGGCAGAACGCACTTAATACAACAGCACATAACTTATCCAATGTAGATACAAAGGGATACACAAGACAGCAGACATTGCTGACGGATAAAAATTATAATCTGTTGTCGGTCAATCCGAAAGCAGCAGCGAACCAGCAGACGGGGCTGGGCGTTACCTATGCGGATGTCAGACAGGTCAGGGACAGCTTCCTCGACCAGAAATACAGAAAGGAATCGGGCAGAAGTGCCTTTTATGAGGTTTCCTATAATACACTCGGTGAGGTGGAGACACTGCTGGGAGAACTGGACGGCGAATCCTTCAGTGAATCAATGAATGATCTCTGGGAAGCGGTGCAGGAACTGGCAAAACAGCCTGCAAGTTCCGTTACACAGGGACTTCTGATCCAGCGTGCATCACAGTTTGTGGAGCAGGCGGGTAATGTGTACAGTGCTCTTTCCAAGTATCAGGATAACCTGAATAATCAGATCAAAGGAGAGGTTGATCAGATCAACCAATATGCAGACCGTCTGTTTGCATTAAATAATGAAATCATCAAGATTGAAACCGGTGGAATTGAGCGTGCAAACGATCTGCGTGATGAACGGAACCAGATATTGGATGCACTTGGTGGATACGGCAATATTTCCTACAGTGAAGACTGGAACGGCAGTGTGAACGTGAAGTATGAAGGGCATACGCTGGTAAATGCAACACAGGTTTTCAAAATCGGACTGGATCAGAATTCAGATACCGGTTTTTATACACCTTTCTGGCAGGGAGATGCCAAGAAGATCCCACAGGAAAACGGTACCTTCCGTTACGATATTTCCAATTGTAAGGTATTTGATCTGACAAGAGAAATTTCAACAGCCTGCAATACAGATATCGGAAGCCTGAAAGGTATGCTGGTTGCCCGTGGTGATCACAGAGCTGATTATACGGATCTGCAGGATGCTGATGCCTATAATGAAACGGTTTCTTCTTCCATATTGATGAACGTGCAGGCAGAATTTGATAATCTGGTACATAATATTGTTACAAAATTCAATGAAGTGCTTGAAAATGCAGCAGAAAAAGAAGGATCGCCTTATCTGCGAAATGAAGATGGCACGATCATACAATTATTCCAGCGTATTTCCAGTGACACATATGATGAAAATGGGAAGCTGATCCGGGAAGATCTGTCAGCAGGAAAGGAAAATACATTATTTACAATTTCTAATCTTGTGGTCAATCCGGATCTTGTAAAAGAACCGACAAAGCTTGGTTTTATCAAAAATGATAAGAAAGAGGATTATGCGATCGCACAGGAACTACAGGCTGTTTTTGAAACAAAAGCATATCGCCTGAATCCAAATGTGACGACGAAATCCAATCTGATTGACTATTATTCCAATATTGTCAGTCAGGTGGCAAATACAGGTGCTGTATTTAAGAGCATCTATGAAAACGAAGAAACGACAGTCAGCTCCACAGATAATGCCAGACAGCAGGTAGTTGGCGTTTCCGATGAAGAAGAATTGTCTAATATGATCAAATTTCAAAATGCGTATAATGCGTCAAGCCGTTATATCAATGTGATCGACCAGCTTCTGGAGCACATTATCAACACACTTGGTGCATAGGAGAGGAGTAGCATATGCCTTCTACATTTTTCGGACTGAATACTGCATACACAGGTCTGATCGCATCCAATGCATCGATCAATACTGCGGGTAACAACATTGCCAATGTGGAAACCAAGGGGTATTCCAGACAGACGGTGACCCAGCAGGCAAGTGATGCGATCCGTACTCATACGACATATGGATGCGCCGGTGCAGGCGTTGATACAAAGTCCATTGACCGTAACAGAGACGCCTTTTATGATTTTAAATACTGGAATAACAATGATAAAGTGGGCGAGTATGGTGAAAAAGAATATTACATGAAGCAGATAGAGGATCTGTTTGCGGACGACAATAAAACGATCAAGGGATTTACGACCGTATTCAATGAACTGTCCGAGGCCCTGGCGGAGCTGCAGAAAAATCCGGGAGATGTAACAACAAAATCACAGATGATCGGATTTGCCAATAACCTGTCATACTATTTTAATACGGTGGCAGAGAATCTGGTCAATATCCAGACGGATATCAATGCAGAGATCAAAAATAAAGTGGATGAGATCAATTCCTACGCTGCAGAGATTGCTTCCTTAAATGAACAGATCAATGTGATCGAACTGACAGGGACAACTGCAAATGAGCTTCGCGACAGAAGAGACCTTCTGATCGACCAGCTTTCCCTGGTTGCAAATGTAGAAATAAATGAAACACCCATCCGTGATCCGAATTATCCGGACAGAGAAACGGGCGCAAACAGATATACCGTAAAGATTGCAGGCGGACAGATGCTTGTGGATGGGAATGCTTATAATGAACTGGAATGTGTCGCAAGAGCAAATTATGAAGCAAACAATCAGTCTGATGCACTGGGGCTTTTTGATATTGTCTGGAAGAACGGGAATGAGTTCAGTATGTCAAGTAACCGGATCGGCGGACAGCTGCAGGGACTGATCGCTCTCCGTGACGGAAATAACGGCGAATGTTTTAAAGGAACGGTGTCAGAGATCAGCAAAAATCAGACAAGCGGTAAGAATGAGGTAACGATCGATGTCAGTGCTTCCTATCTGAAAGATCTGAATAAATCGACTTTGCCGGATAAGGGCGGCGTGATCCAGATCGGAAATCAGGAATATTATTATGATACCTTTAAAGCAGTTTACGGTGCAGACGGCAAGATTGAAAAATACGTGTTTGAGATTAGTGATGATCTGAATAAAAACAGTAGACAGCCGGCGGATGACCGGATCGGTAAAGAAGCACAGATCGGCGTTTCTATCGACTATCAGGGCGTTCCGTACTACCAGCAGCAGCTCAATGAATGGGTCAGGACCTATGCGCAGGCATTTAATAAGATCCTGACAGGACAGGATGCGGTAGATGGCTATGGCAATGCGGCAGACATTTTATTTGTTGCAAACGAGGCAACAGATGTGACGCAGCGTAAGTTTGTGACATCCAGAAATCAGACACCGGGCGCGACAGTGTCCAGCACGGATGATACATATTATTACCTGACAGCAACTAATTTTGCGATCAATAAGGAAATGCTGGATGATCCTCAGCTTCTGGCAACACATACGGGAGCGGGAACAGGGCCGGAAGGGTATGATCTCGTTAAAGATCTGATCGACCTGCAGACAAATAAAGATAAGATGAGCTTCCGCGGATGCTCGGCAAGGGATTTTCTGCAGTGTGTTTTATCGGATGTATCGCTGAATGCGAGCAGTGCCAATACATTTTCCGCAAGCTATCAGAATATTGCAAAAACAATCGATACACAGAGATTGTCTGTCAGTGGCGTAGATACGGAGGAAGAGTCTCTGAACCTGGTACAATATCAGCGTGCATACAATCTGGCATCCCAAATGATACAGGTGCTGACAGAGGTATATGACAGATTGATCCTGCAGACAGGGGTATAGTTTTTATTGACTTGAGCCGATGTAATAAGTAGAAAACAGCATGACAGCAATGGAATAGAAAGAGGCAGTATATGAGAATCACGAATAAGATCATCTCCAATAATTCTGTAACAAATATCAATCGAAATAAGGTGCTGGAGGATAAGATCAACACACAGCTTTCTACAGGATCAAAGATCAACCGTCCATCCGATGATCCGGTTGTAGCGATCCGTGCGCTGCGCCTTCGTACAAATTTAAGTCAGGTAAACCAGTATTATAAGAAGAATGTTCCGGATGCGGAGTCGTGGCTGGATATTACGGAAAGTGCGATCACTACAGTGGTAGATATTGTATCTGATTTTTATAAAAACTGCGAAAAAGGAGCAGCGGGCTTTAACACGACCGAGGACAGGAGCAAGGTACTTGAAAATCTGAAATCGATGCAGAAGGAAGTATATGCGACAGGTGATGCGGATTATGCGGGACGTTATGTATTCAGTGGTTATCGTACAGATACACCCGTTACGTTTGGCAATGCGGTGAAGCAGAATTACAAGATCACGGAGCAGCTTACCGTAGACAGTCTCAGTGACATGACCTATGTGGACAGTGGAAAGCTGAAAAATATGACAGAGGCAAATGCGGAAGGGCTTGGCACGACGGAGCAGGATGTCACATCGTCTACCATTCACAGAATGCGTTTATCTTATAATAAATGCTCCGATACTGTGGCACCGACGATCACTTATTATGATGCAGGCGGTAATCAACAGACAATGACAGCAGAAATCGTATCCGCTTATGATACGGCAAGAAATGCCTATACAAGTGCAGATCAGGCTGCAGACGGTGTTGTATACATTCCGGAGACGGGCGAACTGATCCTGAGTGATACAGCTTATGGGAAGCTTGCTGGAGTGAAAGACAATGCGGCAACATCGGATGTGGACGAAGGAGAGATCCGTGTTACTTACGAAAAGGATGCTTTTGAGAAAAATGATTTGAGACCGGAGCATTATTTTGCCTGTACTTCGGGAGGCATTGATTATAATGCGGGTTATCTGACCGGCGCAACCGATGATAACAGCAAGCAGTATATTTCCTATGATGTGGGATTTAACCAGAGCGTCCGTGTCAATACACTGGCAAGCGAGCTTTTTACACCGGCGCTCCGCAGAGACATGGACGATCTGATCAGTGCGATCGGGGATGTGGATACGATGGAGAAAAATATTTCCACGCTCAAGGATATGCTGAAGAAAGATCCGGATAATGCAGAGCTGCAGGAAAGACTGGATGCAGCAAATAAATCTTACACACTGATGAACGATAAGATGCAGAAGCTGTTTGAAAGCAGCATGACAAAGGCACAGGGACATCTGGATCTTGCTAATTCCGCACTGACTGCGACAGGTAACAGAGGTTCCCGTGTGGAACTTGTTTCTAACCGGCTCGCAAAGCAGCAGACAAATTTTAAGACACTTTCTTCCGAAAATGAGGAAGTAGATATTACAGAAGTGACAGTGAACCTTCGCAGCGTCGAACTGGCATACAATGCATCACTGATGGCAACAGGTAAGATTGCCCAGACGACACTACTGAACTACCTATAAAAAGAAAGGGAAAAATGATGGAAATTAATTCAAGAATTTTTGGACAGATTTGTATTGATGATAGCAAAGTACTCCATTTCGTAAACGGAATCGTGGGATTTCCGCAGTTGACAGAGTTTGCACTGATCCACGATCAGGAAAAAGAGGGGGGCATCCAGTGGCTGCAGTCCATGCAGGAACCGCAGTTTGCACTGCCTGTAGTCAATCCGCTCGTCATTATGTCGGAGTACAATCCGCAGGTGGAAGATGAACTGTTAAAACCGCTTGGCAACTTTGAAAATGATGATATGCTGGTGCTTGTAACGGTGACAGTACCCTCTGATCTGACTAAGATGAGCGTCAATCTGCAGGGACCGATCGTGATCAACGCGGCAACGAAAAAAGCCTGCCAGATCATTGCGGAAGGATATGATGTCAAGTATCCGATCTATGAGCTGTTAAAGAGCAGAAAGGCAGGTGAATGATATGCTGGCATTATCGCGGAAAAAAGGAGAAGCACTTGTTATTAACAATAATATTGAAGTAACTGTTCTGGAGGTCAAGGGCGATCAGGTAAAGATCGGCATATCAGCACCAAAGGAAGTTCCGATCTACCGGAAAGAAGTCTATCTGCAGATTCAGGATTCCAATAAGGAAGCCATGCAGGCAGATCTGGAAGCTTTGAAAAAACTTTTTTAGGATTGTTAATAATGAGAGGGGAAATGTCGATATATATAAATGAAGATAGCTATGAAACGAACAGGGAGGTGTTAATATGGCTATTGAACCGATTGGAAGCATGATGAGCCTGCAGGCACAGACGGTAATGCCGCAGGAAACAGGTAAACCTGTTGCAGAGAGCACGGATGCGACGGCACAGGAAGTGGGAGCACAGCTGGATCGAACGACAGCGGGTGTTGCCAAGGTACAGGAAACAGGAGAAGACGGCAGTAACGCTTATAGCGGAAACGGACAAAGCAACCAGCCGTCAAACGATCAGATCAAACAGGCTGTGGATCAGCTGAACAAAAAGATGGCAAATTCAGAGGCTGTATTTGGCATTCACGAAAAGACGAATCGTGTTACGATCAAGATCGTAGATAAAGATACAAAGAAGGTAATAAAAGAACTGCCGCCGGAAAAAACCCTGGATATGATTGCCAAGGTATGGGAAATGGCTGGCATTTTGGTAGACGAGAAGCGATAGGAGGCTGTTTATGACGATTAGAATTACAGGTATGAATTCGGGTTTGGATACGGAAAGTATTATTACAGAGTTGGTATCTGCCCAGAGCGCCAAGAAAAACAGCCTGGTAAAGGCACAGACAAAGCTTTCATGGAAGATGGATGCGTGGAAGACTTTGAATAGTAAGATTTACAGTTTCTATACAGGAACAGTCAGTGATCTGCGTTTGTCTACTGCTTATGCAAAGAAGAAAACGACCGTATCGAACAGTTCTGTTGCTTCTGTTATTGCAGATGCCAATGCAACAGACGGAGTACAGACATTAAAGGTCAATAAGCTTGCAAAATCAGGGTATCTGACCGGCGCAGAGCTCAAAAAGTCAAACGGAAGCCTTGCTTCCTATACAAGCTCTACAAAGCTGAAAGATATCGAAGGCATGCAGCTTGGCGGAGATGGAAAGATCAGCCTGACATTAAAGACGGGCGGTAAGAGCACAGATATCAGTCTGTCTGGTGATGCAACGATCGCAGAGCTGACAAAGCAGTTAAAAAATGCGGGCGTGAATGCTTCTTTTGATGAGACTTATCAGAGATTTTTCATCAGCTCTACCACAACAGGAAAAGATGCGGATTTTTCTCTGACAGCAAATGATCAGAATGGATTTAACGCGCTTTCCGCATTAGGGATTAATGTTCTCGATACTGCAACAAAGAGTGAATATACACGTTTTGCCAATATGTCCGATGCGGATAAGGCAGCTTATATAGATGCGCAGGTGCAGGCAAAGACAGAATCTGCAAATGCAGCGATCACTGCTGCAGAAAAGACAATTACTGATAATCAGAAATTATTTGATGAATTTTTTGAGAAAAATACAGATCCGGAGCTTGTAAAGGATGATTTGCAGACATCAGAGCAGATTAAAACATACAAAGAAAAACTGACAGCTTACAGGGACGGACTCAAGGATGCGCCGGAAGGGGAAACAGAAGAGGCAAAGACCGAGCGTGAGGAAAAGCTCAAAGCGGCAGAGGCTTCACTGAAAAGTGTTGATACACTTGCCGGTTATGTATCCAAGATAGAAAGTGCACAGCAGACAAAGGCTGATAATGAGGCACTGGTGGCAAATAACAGTGCGTCGATCAGGAATGAGGTAACACAGGATCTGGAAAAAAGGATCACAATGGCAAAAACCGCTCTGACCAGTAGTGCTTACTCCGGTCAGGCAACCAGAATCGAAGGACAGGATGCGGAGATCGAGCTGAACAATGCAACATTTACATCGGCAGCCAATAACTTCACGATCAATGGCATGACGATCACAGCGCTTGCGGAATCTGCAGAGACTGTGACACTGACGACTTCCAATGATTATGACGGCATTTATGATACGATCAAGAAGTTTATCAAGGGCTATAATGAGCTGATCAATGAAATGGATAAGCTCTATAATGCAGATTCTTCCAAAGGCTATGAACCGCTGACTTCTGATGAAAAGAAAGAAATGAGCGATTCGGAGATCGAGGACTGGGAGAAGAAGATCAAGGAATCACTTCTGCGCAGAGACAGCACGTTAAGTGATGTATCTTCTGCAATGGAAGAAGTTATGGGATCGGGATTTACCGTTGGTGGAAAGACTTATTATCTGAGCAGCTTTGGTATCAATACACTTGGTTATTTTACTGCTGCGGATAATGAAAAACATGCATATCATATTGACGGTGATAAAGATGATTCTTCCACATCCGGTAATACAGATATCCTGAAGACAATGATCACCAATGAACCAAAGACTGTGATCGATTTCTTCCAGCAGCTCAACAACAGTCTGTACACAAAGCTGACAGAGAAGATGGGTGCTAACAGTATGCGGAGCATCTACAAGGCTTACAATGATAAACAGATGAAGCAGGAGTATGATGACTATACAAGCGATATCGCAGAGCAGGAAGAAAAACTGAAAGCACTGCAGGATAAATGGTACGAGAAGTTCAGTGCAATGGAAACCGCACTCGCAAAACTGTCATCCAAGACAAGCGCAATAGCGGGATTGTTAGGTTAAGGAGCAAAGGAATATGGCAGCAAATCCATATGCGCAGCAATATGCGCAGTACAATACAAATAAGATTATGAGTGCATCTCCGGCGGAGCTTACGCTGCTGCTCTATGAAGGAGCAATCAAGTTCTGTAATATGGCGATCATGGGTATTGAACACAATGATATCCAGAAGGCAAATGATAATATCAAACGCGTACAGAGGATCATTGATGAATTCCGTGCGACACTGGATATGCGATATCCGGTCGCGGAGGATTTTGACCGTGTATACAAGTATCTTCTGGAACGGTTGTTAGAGGCTAACATTAAGAAAGATAAAGAAATTCTGGAAGAGGTCAACACACACCTGCATTCTATGCGTGACACCTGGAAAGAGGTCATGAAGAAGGCGGGAAACGGCAGGTAACGGAATGGAGAAACAGTACATTACAATTCTGATAGAAAGTCTGCAGAAAAAAAGTGCGATACTGTCTGAGCTGATTGGAAACAGTAAGAATCAGGCTGCGCTCTTGAAAGAGAATATGGTGGACTGGGATGCATTTGACCGGGGCACGGACGCAAAATCCGATCTGATCAATGCACTCAATCAGCTTGATCAGGGATTTGAAACTGTATTCGCGCATGTCGGTGAGCTGCTGCAGAGTCCGGAAGGAAAGAAAACATATGCACAGCAGATCAGAACACTCCAGGAACTGATCACCGAGGTGACGGACAAGAGTGTGGAATTGCAGGCGGATGAGGCACGGAATAAAGCAGCTGTAGAAAAAAAGTTTCAGGAGTACAGAGCCGGAATTCGGAAGGGAAGAACCTCTTCCAGAGTGGCATATGGATATTATCAGAATATGAATCAGATGAATTATCTGCCGCCACAGTTTTTAGATAACAAGAAATAGAAAAGCAGGCAGGTATATGCAGATCATTACATTTCATGGGGATGTGGAAACGACATCCTATTTCCTGACACAAATAGAAAAACAGCTTAGAAAGGACGGATATGAGGTCTGTCCTTTCTGTTTTGATGTAGAAAAAAAGACTGTAGAAGAGGGAGAGAAAATAAAGCCGGGGGCATATTTTCTGACCTTTAATTTTGCAGGGCTGTATGGCGAGGATATGTGGTTTGCGGGGAAAGGCGATGAATTGGTTGTAGATGCGTATGCACTGCGCTGCATCAATATCATTGTGGATCATCCGTACCATTATCATGATTTTATACAGGAGCAGCTTGAGAAGAGGGCAGACAGGTACGTGCAGATCTGTATCGATCAGCTGCATATAGCTTATATGCATCGTTATTTCCCGCAGGTAAAGCTGGGACCGTTTCTGCCAACCGCCGGAACCGAGATGCTGTGTAAACCATGGGGGGAACGGACGACGGATATTTTGTTTACGGGAACGTATGTCTGTCCGTCTCATTTTGATGTATTTATTAACCGGAACGGAGAGGAATACAGTCAGTTTTATCATTCGATCATAGACGAGGTGCTGTCAGATCCACATGCTCTTTTGGAGGATGTGGCAAGACGCAGGCTGACGGAAGAAATACCGGAGGCAACAGAGGATGAACTCAGAGAGACATTGGGACATATCCAGTTTCTGGATTATTATATCCGTTTTACGTTGCGGGGAAATGTTGTAGCTGCACTTGCAGATGCCGGGCTGAAGGTGCATATCATTGGCGCGGGCTGGGAGAATCTGCCTTGTAGTCATCCGGAAAATCTGATCCTGTCGCCGTATGCAAGTTCTGAGGAGTGCCTGCTGGCACTCGCGGATGCAAAGCTGGCACTGAATGTTCTGCCATGTTTTCATGCAGGCGCGCATGACCGGATCTTCAATACGATGCTGGCGGGTGCGGTCTGCGTAACGGACAGTAATCCCTATCTGGATCAGATTCTGATAGACGAGGAGAATGTTATCCTGTATGATAGAGAAAGACCGGGAGAACTTGCAGACCGGTTGACCGTACTTTTGCAGCCGCAGATGGATGAAAAGCTGCAGAAGATCGCAAAAGCTGGAAGAGAACTGGCAATGGCAGGTCATACCTGGGAAGTCAGGACAAAAATACTGGAGGAAATCTTGTGAAATATGATTATTTGATCGTGGGCGCGGGGCTGTTTGGCTGCGTGTTTGCCCATGAGATGAAAAAAGCGGGGAAATCCTGTCTGGTAATAGAAAAAAGAGACCATATTGCGGGCAATATTTATACGAAAGAGCAGCATGGAATCCGGGTGCATCAGTATGGCGCCCATATTTTCCATACATCTGACCGGGAAGTGTGGGACTATGTCAATGCGCTGGCAGATTTCAACAATTACATCAATTCGCCCGTAGCGGTTTATGAAGGTGAGCTTTATAATCTGCCGTTTAATATGAATACTTTTCATGCTCTGTTCGGCGTAAATACGCCAAAAGAGGCAAAACAGGTGATCGCAGAGCAGATCAAGGAAGCCGGTGTTACCGATCCGCAGAATCTGGAACAGCAGGCAATTTCTCTTGCCGGAACGACGGTATATGAAAAGCTGGTCAAGGGCTATACGGAGAAGCAGTGGGGGCGTGACTGCAAAGAGCTTCCTCCGTTTATCATAAAAAGATTGCCACTGCGTTATACTTATGATAATAATTATTTTAATGACCGGTATCAGGGCATTCCGGTAGGCGGTTATACACAGATCGCGGAAAAACTGCTGGCAGACATTCCAATCAGACTGGAAACAGAGTACAAAGCATTTTTGGCAGAAACGGAAGATACCTTTGAAAAGGTATTGTATACAGGTATGATCGATGAGTTTTTTGACGATTGCTATGGACAGCTGGAATATCGATCCCTGCGGTTTGAAAGTGAGTATCTGCCGGATGAAGATAATTTCCAGGGCAATGCGGTTGTCAACTATACGGAGCGCAAGATCCCGTATACCCGTATCATTGAGCATAAGCATTTTGAGTTCGGTAAAGGCGAAGGAACGGTCATCACAAGAGAATATCCTGCAGCATTTACGCGGGGGGACGAGCCGTATTATCCGGTCAATGATGAAAAGAACGGGCAGTTGTATCAGAAATATGCGGCGCTTGCCAAAGAACAGGGAAATATTCTGTTTGGTGGAAGGCTTGGCCAATATAAATACTATGATATGGATAAAGTGATCAGAGCAGCGCTTGATATGGCCGCTGCGGAAATAGAGAGGTAAGAAAATGGCAGAGAAAAAGATCCTTGCACTGATCCCTGCAAGAAGCGGATCCAAGAGTGTTGTGAATAAAAATATCAGAAAGATCAACGGAAAACCGATGATGGCATATTCGATAGAACATGCAAAGGCATCGAAATATATCAACCGGATCATTGTTTCTACGGACAGTGAGGAATATGCACAGATCGCAAGAGAATACGGTGCGGAAACACCGTTTATCCGTCCGGCAGAATATGCCACGGATACAGCGCTGGATATCGATGTGTTTGCCCATGCACTTTCTTTCTTGAAAGAGAAAGAAGATTATGTGCCGGATATCATCGTCCAGCTCAGACCGACCTATCCGTTCCGCGATCCGGCAGATATTGATGCCATGATCGAGATCATGTTAAATGATGAGACGGTAGATGCTGTCCGCAGTATTAAGAAAAACGAAGTGGTTCCGCATAAGATGTGGTATGTGGGAGAAGACGGAACACTTGATCCGATCTTAAAGGATATTCCCGAAGCCTATAATATGCCGCGGCAGCAGCTCCCTGACACTTATTATCAGAACGGAAATGTGGATCTGCTCAGACCGCGCAATGTGACAGAGCTGCATTCCATGACAGGTAAGAAGATCAAAGGCTATGTGATGAAGGAAATGTATGATGTGGACACAGAGGCGGATTTTGCCAGAGTGGACGATTTTATGCGGATCCGTCAGGGCGGTAAGCTGTTTGTGTTTGACATTGACGGTGTGATCGCCATGAAGCGCGAGGATCTGGATTACGGACAGGCAATGCCGAATGAGAGAATGATCCGTATCATCAACAAGCTGCACGACTGGGGCAATCGCATCGTACTCTTTACTGCCCGCGGTTATGTGACCGGTATCGACTGGAAACCTGTGACAGAAAAGCAGATGCAGGACTGGGGTGTGCAATACGATGAACTGCATATGGGAAAACCGAATGCGGATTATTATGTAGATGATAAAATGCTGGATCTGGAATTTTTGTACCGGGAATTTGAGAAAGAAGAGTAAAAGAAACGGATGTGCTTTTGAAAAGTACATCCGTTTTTAACAGTAATTATTAAATAACATACCGGAATAGGCACTGGTGATATACGGTGACGGGTAATTCTTGCCCGGATTTTTGTATGCTACGATTGTCTTATTAACGTATTCCATCGGATTTAATGAAATCTGATTGCTTTTTCTGAGCATGGCGTTTGCAAAATCCTGCACAGGTTTCAGGCTCGTCTGTGCATCTGCCTGGGCGGCATCGGAAAGCTGTGTATCATCTACCTGCAGAGTGCCATCTGCCGTAAAAGAAAGACCGATGGAAGAAAGCGCCTGTGCGTAATGCCGGGAGATCCGGGAAAACTCACTGAGGAGCTGGGAACTTCTCGTATGTGCAGTCTGCGGCTGTGCGATCCTGCCGATATATTCGTTATAACTGTCTGCAAGAGAATGTACATTTTCCCGTAGACTTTCCATATCATCTTTGATTCCGATCTCTGTCACGGTATCAGGATCAGGACTTGTGCCCTGCAATGTGATCTCGTAGGCCTTTTCCACGGTAAAGGTGTTGGAAGAGGCGGTATGTTCAATATGATTGATCTCAAATAAAGCATTTTCGGGAGTCTGCGATACCTGATCCATACCAAAGTAGGATACGATACCGGCCTTTTTGCTTGTGTTATGATCACTGATCTCAAATTGAAGTTCTTTGCCGTCCGGTTTTCCGGTTGCATCGGAGGAGAGTTTTAAAAATACATTTCCTTCATGATCGGGAAGTACCTCCGCACTGAGACCGACGTCGGACTTTGTGATAAGACGTCCGAGACGTTCCATGACTTCACGGTTTGTATCATCTTCTTTGAGCTGGAACTGAAATTCGTAGTTCATATCGGAAACGGACAGATCAAAGGAGTATGTATCCGGTGCAAGAGAAATTCTGGCGTCGCCGGGAACAGCTTTGCCGAAATTAACCTGACTGCTTGCCAGCCGTTCTACGGAAAGCGTAAAGGAAGGCGCATGATCTCCGCTTTCACTGCCAACGTAAGAGGCACTTGCAATGCTTTCTTTTGTAGAGTAGGCAACTTTCTGCCGGAGCAGCTGTTCGGATTCACTGCTTCCTTTGGTAGAGATCAGGGCATTTCTGAAAAGCCTTGACTGCTCTTTCAGAGAAACCGCATACTGCTTTGCTTCGTCGCTTGTATCCAGAATACAGAGAGGCGCTTCTTTATTTAATTTGATAATGGAATTATAAATACTGCGCAGATCACTCTTCTTGTGCGTATCAAGTGCAGTATTTGACTTGGGCGCATATTCCGTCAGGTAGTGATTGTAAACCTGATTAAGCGCATCGAATCCGATTGCCATCAGAAGCCCTCCTTTCTTCCTTGAATCTGCATAAATGCGGCGTTGACACTCCTTGTCAGCCTCTGCATTGGCATGAGAATCTACTTATATATAGTAAATATAGCATTGCAATAAGCAAAATGCAATCGTTTCTGCGGAAAAATCGGTAAAGAAAATCAAAAAAAACTGCGCAGATGCGGAAAAAAACGGGAAAAGGAATTGACGCACGGACACAACTGTGCTATATTAAACAGGCGAGATGACTTTTAGGTCTTTTTTTTATGCTGTAAAAAATGAACCTGTCCGGCAGATTTCTGCGGGCAGCCGGTTTCCAGGCTCTACCAGATGGTGGCAAGACAAGCATAAACCGGGTGTGGACAGTCTCGTACATCTGTCCTCTGACGCGTGCGCAGATGTCAAACAGGAAAAGGTCGCACAGAAGTAAAGCATGCGGGCGGCGAGAAGGAGAAAAGAATGCGTACAAAAATCACATTGGCTTGTACAGAGTGCAAGAACCGTAACTACAACATGACAAAGGATAAAAAGAATCATCCTGACAGAATGGAAACAAAGAAATATTGTAGATTCTGCAAGACTCATACTTTACACAAAGAAACAAAATAATCCGTTTTTTAAGAACAGGAGTCAAAGTTATGGGAGAAAGTAGTAACGAAAAGGTTGGTTTTTTCAAGGGGCTGAAAGCTGAATTCCAGAAGATCATCTGGCCCGACAAAACAACACTCGGAAAACAGGCGGTAGCTGTTACTGCAATTTCTATTGTTTTAGGAGTGATCATCGCACTGCTCGATACAGTTATGCAGTATGCGGTTAACTTAATAACAATGTAGAGTGAGGAAAAACATATGGCAGACGCAAACTGGTATGTAGTGCATACCTACTCAGGCTATGAAAACAAAGTAAAAGCCAATATTGAAAAAACAATCGAAAATCGCCATCTGGAAGAGGAAATTCTGGAAGTCAGGGTTCCACTTCAGGATGTTGTGGAAGTGAAGAACGGTGCCAAAAAGACTGTTCAGAAAAAGATGTTCCCAGGCTATGTGCTGATCAATATGGTCATGAACGATGATACCTGGTATGTAGTCCGCAACACACGTGGTGTAACAGGATTCGTGGGTCCGGGAAGCAAACCGGTTCCGTTATCCGAAGCGGAAATGAAACCGCTCGGAATCAAAACAGAGAATGTATCGGTTGACTTCGAAGAAGGAGATACGATCGCTGTTGTTGCAGGTGTCTGGAAGGATACGGTTGGTATGGTTCAGAGAATGGATTACAACAAACAGACTGCAACGATCAATGTAGAACTGTTCGGCCGCGAAACACCGGTTGAGATCAGTTTTGCGGAAATTCGCAAGATGGCATAATCTTGCACAGACAGAACAAGATGTTCATAGGATGAAGTCCTACTTATATAAGAAGGTTCATACTTGGACTGTGGGAGGGCAGAAGCCCGCCACTACCACAATTTATTAGGAGGTGCCAAAATGGCAAAGAAAGTAGAAGGATACATTAAGTTACAGATCCCTGCTGGTAAAGCTACACCAGCACCACCAGTTGGTCCTGCACTTGGACAGCATGGTGTAAACATCGTTGAATTTACAAAACAGTTCAACGCAAAGACAGCTGATCAGGGTGATATGATCATTCCTGTAGTTATCACAGTTTATGCAGACAGAAGTTTCAGTTTCGTAACAAAAACTCCACCTGCACCGGTTCTTTTAAAGAAAGCATGCAAAATCAAATCCGGTTCTGCAACACCTAACAAGACAAAGGTTGCAACAATCTCCAAAGCTGATCTGCAGAAGATCGCTGAGACAAAGATGCCTGATCTGAATGCAGCAAGCCTTGAGGCTGCTATGAGCATGATCGCTGGTACAGCAAGAAGTATGGGAATCACTGTAGAAGAATAAGACTTTTACAGATTTAACACAAAAGTGGGAGGAATTAGTTCCGCCACTACCACTAGGAGGTAAACGAAATGAAACATGGTAAGAAATATAGCGATGCTGCGAAAGCATTCGATCGCGCTACACAGTTTGAGCCTGCAGAAGCTATTGCGTTAGCAAAGAAGTCGGCAGTTGCTAAATTTGATGAAACAATCGAAGTTCACATCAGAACAGGATGTGACGGACGTCATGCAGATCAGCAGATCCGTGGCGCAGTTGTTCTTCCGAACGGAACAGGTAAAGAAGTAAAGGTTTTAGTATTCGCGAAAGGTGATAAGCTTACAGAAGCTGAAGCAGCCGGTGCAGATTTTGTCGGCGGCGATGAGCTGATCCCTAAGATCCAGAATGATGGATGGTTAGACTTTGATGTTGTTGTTGCAACACCTGATATGATGGGCGTTGTTGGTCGTCTTGGTAAGGTTTTAGGACCGAAAGGTTTAATGCCAAACCCGAAGGCCGGTACAGTAACAATGGATGTTACAAAGGCTGTTAAAGATATCAAAGCCGGTAAGATCGAGTACAGATTAGATAAGTCCAACATTATCCATGTTCCGGTTGGAAAGGCTTCTTTCACAGAGGAACAGCTTCAGCAGAACTTCGATGCACTGATGGATGCTATCGTAAAGGCAAAACCAAGCACATTAAAGGGTCAGTATTTAAGAAGCATTACACTTGCTCCTACAATGGGACCTGGTGTAAAGGTCAGCGTAGCTAAATTCTAATTCGTATAGTTAGAGATCAATTGAGGCGATCGGTCATACCGGTCGCCTTCTTTTTAATGCATAGGAATTTTTTAGGGGATCCCCTATGCAGTAAAAGCAAGTAAGCTTGCAAAGATGCGCACTGCGGCGTACAATGTAGATGTCGCAAACATTGTCGTACATTTGCAGAGCAAATGTACGGCGCAATAACCTGCGTAGCAGGTTATAGAAAAGCGACCGCCGCAGGCGCAAGAATGTGCCAAGGCACATTCTTTTTTATAGGGAATAAAACAGATGAAGAAAAACTGGAAACGAAAATTAGCATGGTTCACGATAGCACTTATTCTGACCTTACTTGTCGGAACAGCGGTTCTGGCGACCGTGTTACAACATAAAAAGAAGGAAAAAGCTGCCTGGCAGGAACAGATGCAGGCAGAGCAGATCGCGGAAATAAATGCACAAACAGATGCGGAAACACAGATGCATGCAGGCGCTGGTGTGCAGATAGGGAGTGGACAGGATGACAATACAGGAGGAGAGGATCGTGAAGATGCCTCTCTTCCGGAAATTGAAACAGATCAGAAGGAACAGAATCCGCAGGAAGAACAAAAGACTGATCCGGCAGAGGAAAAAGGGAAAGCTGTTATGACTTTTGCGGGAGATATCTGCTTTCATGATGCATATGCCAATATGTATGCACTTTCTGCCCGCGGCGGTAATATAGAAAGTTGTATCGGCGCGTCGCTTCTTGCAGAAATGCGTGATGCGGATATTTGTATGATCAATAATGAATTCCCATATTCAGACCGCGGACAGCCGGTTGAAGGAAAAACATTTACTTTTTGCAGTAAGCCCGGAAATGTGAAGCTGCTTTCGCAGATGGGAGTGGATATTGTTTCCCTTGCCAATAATCATGCGTATGATTATGGACAGGATGCGCTTCTTGACAGCCTGGATACACTGGACGGGGAGGGAATTGCGCGCGTGGGGGCCGGCAGAAATCTGGAAGAGGCAATGGCGCCTGTATATTTTGATGTAAATGGAACAAAGATCGGTATTTTAGCAGCTACCCAGATTGAACGACTGGAAAATCCGGATACGAAGGGCGCGACTGAAAACAGTCCGGGCGTATTCCGGTGTTTTAATGAAACGGAATTAAACCGCCTGCTGGAACAGATAAAACAGACAAAACAGCAATGCGACTTCCTGACTGTATACATACACTGGGGAACGGAAAACACAGACGAACTTGACTGGGCGCAGCCCTATCAGGCAAAACTGATCGCGGAGGCAGGCGCAGATCTGATCGTCGGATGCCATCCGCACTGCCTGCAGGGGATAGATTATATGGGAGATACGCCGGTAGTCTATAGCCTCGGTAATTTCTGGTTCAATTCCAAAGAGGTGGATACAGCACTTCTGAAAGTGACGGTGCAGGGAGACACGCTGGAAAACATTCAGATGATTCCGGCACTGCAGAAGGACTGCAGTACAAATGCGCTGGACGGCGCAGAAGGAGAACGGGTCATCAATTATCTGCAGAGCTTGTCGGAAAATATCACGATCGATGCGGAAGGTTATATTAGTAGCAATTAACCGCACAAAAAGACCGGAAATAGTACTGAAAGAATCCTAAAATTCGAGAAATGGAATAAATTATAGTAAAAATACAAAGATTTTTGCGGCTAACAGCACAATTCGCTTGACAAGGCTCTCATAACATGATATCTTATACAAGGTCGTTTTAGATCATGCCGAAGACAGCAGGTGCTCGATGAGCGTAAGTGTATCGCCTGCCGAGGGAAAGATTCAATAGTTAGTTTGAATGTCAGCCTTCCGTTTTCGGGAGGCTTTTTATAGCGTATCACGCAACTCGTTTAAAAGGCTATGACTCCAGACGACAGCAAATCTAAAAGGAGGTAAAAAAATGGCTAAAGTAGAATTAAAGCAGCCGATTGTAGCTGAAATTTCAGAAAACATCAAAGATGCACAGTCAGTTGTCCTTGTTGACTATCGTGGTCTTACAGTAGAACAGGATACAAAACTTCGTAAGCTGTGTCGTGAAAACGGCGTAACATACAAGGTTTACAAGAACACAATGATGAACTTTGCATTCAAGGGAACACAGTTTGAAGCTCTTGCTCCATATCTGGAAGGACCTAGCGCAGCAGCTATCTCTACTACAGATGCAACAGCACCTGCACGTGTACTTGGTAAATTCGCCAAGGAAGCTGACAAACTTGAGATCAAGGGTGGTGTAGTTGAAGGTATTGCTTACGATGCAGCAGGTATTGCAAACATCGCAACAATTCCAAGCAGAGAGGAACTCCTTTCCAAATTACTGGGAAGCATGCAGTCACCTATTACAAACTTTGCCCGTGTTATTAAGCAGATCGCTGAAAAAGGCGGCGAAGTAGCAGAAGCTCCTGCAGAAGCAGCAGAGGCTCCGGCTGAAGAAACAGCTGAAACACCGGCTGAATAAGAAAACGAAAACAAACTATTAAAAATGGAGGATATTAAAATGGCAAAATTAACAACAGCAGAACTTATTGATGCTATCAAAGAGTTAACAGTTTTAGAATTAAATGATTTAGTAAAAGCTTGTGAAGAAGAATTCGGCGTATCTGCAGCAGCAGGCGTTGTAGTTGCAGCAGCAGGTGCTGGCGCAGCAGCTGAAGAAGAAAAGACAGAGTTCGACGTAGAGCTGACAGAAGTTGGTCCTAACAAGGTTAAGGTTATCAAGGTTGTTCGTGAAGCTACAGGACTTGGCTTAAAGGAAGCTAAAGACGTAGTTGACGGAGCTCCTAAGGTGATCAAAGAAGCTGCTTCCAAAGAAGAAGCTGATGATATCAAGGCTAAACTTGAAGCTGAAGGCGCAAAGGTTACTCTTAAATAATCAAAGCGTAAAAGACAGACCCCGGACATTATGTCCGGGGCTTTTTAAATTTGAGAAAAGTTTTTGTTGACTATAAAAACACGTTGTAGTAGAATGTATGGTGCACTATTATGGTGCGGTAGGCTATTTTTATGCCCATATCTGGGAGAAAAGCCAAAAGCAGCATGGCAAATAATATGAACGAGGTGAATGTCAATGGAAAAGAACAGAATACGTCCGATTGCTTCCGGCAAGCATATACGTATGAGTTACTCACGGCAAAAAGAAGTTTTGGATATGCCAAACCTGATTGAGGTTCAGAAGGAATCCTACAAATGGTTTCTGGATGAAGGCCTGAAAGAAGTATTTGCAGATATTTCTCCGATTGCCGATTACAGTGGACACTTAAGTCTGGAGTTTGTTGATTTTGAACTCTGTGAAGACGAAGTCAAGTATTCTATTGAAAAGTGTAAAGAGCGTGATGCAACATATGCAGCACCTTTAAAGGTAAAAGTACGCCTTTACAACAAGGAAAAGGAAGAGATCACAGAACATTCCATCTTTATGGGCGATCTTCCGCTCATGACAGAGACAGGTACATTCGTGATCAACGGTGCTGAACGTGTTATTGTCAGCCAGTTAGTTCGTTCTCCGGGTATTTATTATGCGATTGGTCATGATAAGATCGGAAAGGAGCTTTATTCCTGTACCGTAATTCCTAACCGTGGTGCATGGTTAGAGTATGAAACAGATTCCAATGATGTTTTCAGCGTTCGTGTAGATAGAACAAGAAAAGTGCCGATCACCGTATTTTTACGTGCGCTTGGTATTGGTACTAACACAGAGATCCTGGAGTTATTCGGTGAGGAACCAAAGATTCTTGCCAGCTTCACAAAGGATCCTTCTATTACAGAAAGAAATCCGGAAGGCAGCTATGAGGAAGGCCTGCTTGAACTGTATCGTAAGATCCGTCCGGGTGAACCTCTCAGCGTAGAAAGTGCTGAAAGCCTTATTACAGCTATGTTCTTTGATCCGAGACGTTATGACCTTGCAAAGGTTGGACGTTATAAATTCAACAAAAAGCTTGCGCTGAAAAACCGTATCAGACATGCTACTCTGTCACAGGATGTTACCAATCCTTTCACAGGGGAGATCATTGCAAGTGCCGGTGATGAAGTCAGTGCAGAGCTGGCTGATGAGATCCAGAATGCTGCTGTTCCGTATGTGTGGATCCAGACAGAAGAGAGAGAAGTCAAGGTCCTTTCCAATATGATGGTAGATCTGACAAGCTTTGTGGACTGCAATCCAAAAGAGCTTGGTATTACAGAACTGGTATATTTCCCTGTTCTGCAGCAGATCCTGCAGGAGTACTCTGATAAGCCGGAAGAATTAGCAGATGCTATTTCAAAAAATGTATCAGAACTGATTCCAAAACATATCACAAAGGAAGATATTTTAGCTTCCATTAACTATAATATGCATCTGGAATACGGTCTGGGTAACGATGATGATATCGATCACCTCGGTAACAGACGTATCCGTGCGGTAGGTGAACTGCTGCAGAACCAGTATCGTGTAGGTCTGACAAGACTGGAGCGTGTTGTCCGTGAAAGAATGACAACACACGATACAGAAGAAGTGACTGCACAGGCACTGATCAATATCAAGCCGGTACAGGCAGCGGTGAAAGAATTCTTCGGATCATCCCAGCTGTCACAGTTCATGGATCAGAATAACCCACTTGGTGAGCTGACCCACAAGAGACGTCTTTCCGCACTTGGTCCTGGTGGTCTTTCCAGAGATCGTGCAGGTTTCGAGGTTCGAGATGTACATTACTCCCACTACGGAAGAATGTGCCCAATCGAGACACCTGAAGGTCCTAACATCGGTCTGATCAACTCTCTTGCATCTTATGCAAGAATCAATGAATATGGTTTCGTGGAAGCTCCTTATCGTAAGGTTGATAAGTCTGATCCGCAGAATCCGCGTGTTACAGATGAAGTTGTATACATGACAGCAGATGAAGAAGATAACTACCATGTAGCACAGGCGAGTGAGCCGCTTGATGAAAACGGATATTTCAAGAAAACATCCATTTCCGGTCGTTATCGTGAGGAGACACAGGAATATCCTCGTGCCATGATCGATTACATGGACGTATCTCCAAAGATGATCTTTTCCGTTGCAACGGCGTTGATCCCGTTCCTGCAGAATGATGATGCAAACCGTGCGCTGATGGGATCCAACATGCAGCGTCAGGCAGTTCCGCTGTTATTTACAGAGGCTCCTGTGGTTGGTACAGGTATGGAGCCTAAGACAGCAGTCGACTCAGGTGTTTGTGTTGTGGCAAAGAAAGCAGGTACAATTGATTATGTATCTTCCAAGCTGATCAGAATGACATATGATGATGGCGAAAAGGACGAATATCATTTAACAAAATTCTCCAGAAGTAACCAGTCCAACTGCTATAACCAGAAACCGATCGTATTTAAGGGCGATCATGTAGAAGCCGGCGAAGTGATCGCAGACGGCCCTTCTACAGACGGCGGTGAACTCGCGCTTGGTAAGAACCCGCTGATCGGCTTTATGACATGGGAAGGTTATAACTACGAGGATGCTGTATTATTAAGTGAAAGATTAGTACAGGAAGATGTTTATACATCTATCCATATTGAAGAATATGAAGCAGAAGCCAGAGATACAAAGCTCGGACCGGAAGAGATCACAAGAGACGTTCCGGGTGTCGGTGATGATGCGCTGAAGGATCTGGATGACCGTGGTATCATCCGTATTGGTGCAGAAGTCCGCGCCGGTGATATCTTAGTTGGTAAGGTAACACCAAAGGGTGAGACTGAACTGACAGCAGAAGAAAGATTGCTTCGTGCGATCTTTGGTGAAAAGGCACGTGAAGTGCGTGATACTTCTCTGAAGGTTCCGCATGGTGAATATGGTATTATTGTAGATGCCAAGGTATTCACAAGAGAAAACGGTGACGAATTATCCCCTGGTGTCAATCAGGCAGTTCGTATTTACATTGCACAGAAGAGAAAGATCTCAGTCGGTGATAAGATGGCCGGTCGTCATGGTAACAAGGGTGTCGTTTCCCGTGTACTTCCTGTAGAGGATATGCCATACCTGCCAAACGGACGCCCGCTGGATATCGTATTAAATCCACTTGGTGTGCCTTCCCGTATGAATATCGGACAGGTGCTTGAGATCCATCTTTCTCTTGCAGCCAAAGCACTTGGTTTCAATGTGGCAACACCTGTATTCGATGGCGCAAAGGAAAGCGATATCATGGATACGCTGGAGCTTGCAAATGATTACGTCAATCTGGAATGGGATGAGTTCAAAGCAAAACATGGCGAAGAGCTCCTGCCTGAAGTTCTGGATTACTTATATGAAAACAGAGATCACAGAAAGCTGTGGAAGGGTGTTCCGATCTCCAGAGACGGTAAGGTAAGACTTCGTGACGGTAGAACAGGTGAGTTCTTCGATTCACCGGTAACGATCGGTCACATGCATTACCTGAAACTCCACCATCTGGTAGATGATAAGATCCATGCACGTTCAACCGGACCATACTCCTTAGTTACACAGCAGCCGCTCGGTGGTAAGGCACAGTTCGGTGGACAGCGTTTCGGTGAAATGGAAGTTTGGGCACTGGAAGCTTATGGTGCATCTTATACACTGCAGGAAATCCTGACAGTGAAATCCGATGATGTGATCGGACGTGTGAAGACATACGAAGCGATCATCAAGGGTGAAAATATTCCTGAACCGGGTATTCCGGAATCCTTCAAGGTACTCTTGAAAGAATTACAGTCTCTTGGTCTGGATGTGAAAGTACTCGATGAAAACCAGAATGAAATCGACATTATGGAAACCATCGATTACGGCGATACGGACATGCGCGCTGAAATGGAAGGCGGACACAGAGGCAGCTATAATGAAGAGGATTCATTAGGAAGCATGGGCTATCAGAAACAGGAATTTGATGAAGATAGCGAGGAACTGATCAATGTAGATGATGAAGCAGACGAGGCAGAGGATTTTTCGTTCGACGGCGACGGTCTGGATGATTCATATGACGAATAAGGATTCTACAAACGTAAGTTGGAAGGAGTGCCATAAATGTCAGAAACAAAAAACGAAACGTACGAACCAGTGACATTTGATGCGATCAAAATTGGATTGGCATCACCGGATAAGATCAGAGAATGGTCCAGAGGAGAAGTCCTGAAGCCGGAAACGATCAACTACAGAACATTAAAGCCGGAACGTGACGGTCTGTTCTGTGAAAGAATTTTCGGACCAAGCAAGGACTGGGAATGTCATTGTGGTAAATACAAAAAAATCAGATATAAAGGTGTTGTCTGCGATCGTTGTGGCGTTGAGGTTACAAAGTCAAGCGTCCGCAGAGAGCGTATGGGACATATCGAACTGGCAGCACCGGTTTCCCATATCTGGTATTTCAAGGGAATCCCGAGCAGAATGGGTCTTTTATTAGACCTTTCTCCTCGTGTACTGGAAAAGGTATTATATTTTGCATCTTATATCGTACTGGATGCAGGTCAGACAGATCTGGAATACAAACAGATCCTGTCAGAGAAGGAATGTCAGGATGCCAAAGATAAATACGGTGCAAATGCATTCCGTGCAGGCATGGGTGCTGAGGCAGTCAAAGAGCTTCTGGAAGCGATCGATCTGGAAAAGGATTCCGTAGAGCTGAAAACAGAGCTGAAGGATGCCAACGGACAGAAACGTGCCAGAATCATCAAGAGACTGGAAGTTGTAGAAGCTTTCCGTGAATCAGGCAACAGACCGGAATGGATGATCATGGATGCAATCCCGGTTATCCCACCGGATTTAAGACCAATGGTACAGCTCGATGGTGGACGTTTTGCGACATCGGATCTGAACGATCTGTATCGTCGTATCATCAACAGAAACAACCGTCTGAAGAGACTGATCGAGCTTGGCGCACCGGATATTATCGTTCGAAATGAAAAGAGAATGCTGCAGGAAGCTGTAGACGCTCTGATCGATAACGGCCGTAGAGGTCGTCCGGTAACAGGCCCTGGTAACAGAGCACTGAAATCTCTGTCCGATATGCTGAAAGGTAAGGGCGGTCGTTTCCGTCAGAACCTGTTAGGTAAGCGTGTTGACTACTCAGGACGTTCCGTTATCGTTGTAGGACCGGAGCTGAAGATTTATCAGTGTGGTCTGCCAAAAGAAATGGCGATTGAATTGTTTAAGCCTTTTGTTATGAAAGAGCTTGTTTCAAGAGGCATTTCACAGAATATCAAAAATGCAAAGAAATTAGTTGAAAAGTTAGATACACAGGTTTGGGATGTGCTCGAAGAAGTCATTAAAGAGCATCCGGTTATGTTAAACCGTGCTCCTACACTGCACAGACTTGGTATTCAGGCATTTGAGCCAATCCTGGTAGAAGGTAAGGCTATTAAGCTGCATCCGCTTGTATGTACCGCATACAACGCCGATTTCGACGGTGACCAGATGGCTGTCCATCTTCCGCTTTCCGTGGAAGCACAGGCAGAATGCCGATTCCTCCTGTTATCACCAAACAACCTGTTAAAGCCATCCGATGGTGGTCCTGTAGCCGTTCCTTCACAGGATATGGTACTTGGTATTTACTACCTGACACAGGAAAGACCGGGTGCAAAGGGAGAAGGCAAATTCTTCAAGAGTGTGAATGAAGCAATTCTGGCATATGAAAACCAGATCATCACACTGCACAGCCGTATCAAGGTCCGTGTGCACAAGCAGATGCCTGATGGAAGCACAGTAACAGGCAATGTAGAGTCCACAATGGGAAGGTTCCTCTTAAATGAGATCATCCCGCAGGATCTTGGATTTGTAGACAGAAGCAATCCGGATAACGCGTTGGCACTTGAGATCGATTTCCATGTCGGCAAAAAGGGTCTGAAGCAGATTCTGGAAAAAGTTATCAATACACACGGTGCAACAAAGACAGCAGAAGTGCTGGATGATATTAAGGCAATGGGTTACAAGTACTCCACAAGAGCAGCTATGACTGTATCCATTTCCGATATGACAGTGCCTGCTAAGAAACCGGAAATGCTGGAAGCAGCCCAGAAGACAGTTGACCTGATCACAAAGAACTTCAACCGTGGTCTTATTACAGAAGAAGAAAGATACAGAGCTGTTGTTGAAACATGGAACGAGACAGATAAGGAACTGACAGATGTTCTTCTGAAGGGTCTGGATCAGTACAATAACATCTTCATGATGGCTGACTCAGGTGCCCGTGGTTCCAACCAGCAGATCAAACAGCTTGCAGGTATGCGTGGACTGATGGCAGATACAACCGGTCGTACGATCGAATTGCCTATCAAGTCAAACTTCCGTGAAGGTCTTGACGTACTGGAATACTTCATGTCAGCGCATGGTGCCCGTAAGGGTCTGTCCGATACAGCGCTTCGTACAGCCGATTCCGGATACCTGACAAGACGTATGGTTGACGTTTCACAGGAACTGATCATCCGTGAAACAGATTGTAGTGAAAACCGCAGCGAAATCCCCGGTATGTATGTAAAAGCATTCATGGATGGAAAAGAAACGATCGAAGGTCTGAAAGACCGTATCACAGGACGTTTCTCCTGCGAAGATATCAAAGATAAAGACGGTAATCTGATCGTAAAGGCAAACCATATGATCACACCAAGCAGAGCAAGCAAGATTATGAGCGTCGGTGTAGATAAAGATGGTAATCCGATCGAGCAGGTCAAGATCCGTACGATCCTTGGCTGCCGCTGCCACAACGGTATCTGCTCTAAGTGCTACGGTGCCAACATGGCAACAGGTGAAGCCGTACAGGTCGGTGAAGCAGTAGGTATTATCGCCGCCCAGTCAATCGGTGAACCTGGTACACAGCTTACAATGCGTACCTTCCATACAGGTGGTGTAGCCGGTGATGATATCACACAGGGTCTTCCTCGTGTCGAAGAGCTTTTTGAAGCGAGAAAGCCAAAGGGACTTGCGATCATTGCTGAGTTCGGCGGAATTGCTACGATCAAGGATACAAAGAAGAAACGTGAGATCATTGTTACAAATGAAGAAACAGGCGAAAGCAAGACATATCTGATCCCTTACGGATCACGTATCAAGATCTTAGACGGTACAAAACTCGAAGCCGGTGATGAACTGACAGAAGGTAGTGTTAACCCGCATGATCTGTTAAAGATCAAGGGTATCCGTGCAGTACAGGATTACATGATCCGCGAAGTACAGCGTGTATACCGTCTGCAGGGTGTTGATATCGCAGATAAGCATATCGAAGTGATCGTACGTCAGATGCTGAAGAAAATCCGCATCGAGAACAACGGAGATTCCGATTTCTTACCGGGTATCTTAGTTGATGTACTTGACTTCGAAGATATGAATGAAGAACTGATCGCACAGGGTAAACAGCCGGCAGAAGGCAGTCAGGTAATGCTTGGTATCACAAAGGCAGCCCTCGCTACAAACTCCTTCCTGTCAGCCGCTTCCTTCCAGGAAACAACAAAGGTTCTGACAGAAGCAGCTATCAAGGGTAAGGTTGATCCGCTGATCGGTCTGAAAGAAAACGTAATCATCGGTAAGCTGATCCCGGCAGGAACCGGTATGAAGAGATACAGAAATGTAGTCTTAAGTACAGATAAGGATCCGGAGGACGAGATCTCCTTTGATGATGAAGTAAGTTTCGATGATGTTGCGGAAGATGTTGCAGAGCAGGTAGAAGATACAGAAGCTGCCAAAACAGAAGAAACAACAGAAAGTGTAACAGAATAAAGCAGAATTTGACAGGGCTTTCCGGAAAATGACCGGAAAGCCCTGTTTCTTACTGCATAGGAAATTCCTTTGAAATCACCTATACAGCAAAAGCAAGCGAGCTTGCATAGATGCGCACTCGCGCGGATAAGAAATATGTCGCAGGCGACCGCGCCTGGCGCGAGAATGTGCTGTCGCACATTCTTTGCCCGATAAGAAAGAAAAAAGTGGGAATACTACTTGACAAAGGGAAAATGAGAACCTATACTAAACGAGTGTGCATGAAATTGCATTTATTTTTGTGCGCATAGAAAATCAAACTACAAGAAATGAGGTGAAAAAGAATGCCAACATTTAACCAGTTAGTAAGAAAAGGACGTCAGACATCTGTAAAGAAATCAACAGCACCTGCTCTTCAGAAAGGATACAACTCCCTTCACAAGAAAGCTACTGATGTTTCTTCACCACAGAAGCGTGGTGTTTGTACAGCTGTTAAGACTGCTACTCCTAAGAAACCTAACTCAGCTCTTAGAAAGATCGCCAGAGTTCGTCTTTCAAACGGAATCGAAGTTACATCTTATATTCCGGGTGAAGGCCACAACTTACAGGAGCATAGCGTTGTTTTAGTAAGAGGTGGTAGAGTAAAGGACCTTCCTGGTACACGTTATCACGTAATCAGAGGTACTTTGGATACAGCAGGAGTTGCTAACAGAAAGCAGGCCCGTTCCAAATACGGCGCTAAGAGACCAAAACAGGCTAAATAATCCGGCTTGGTTTCAAATGTACCACAGGTTACAGACTAATTTAGTGTTGGGATTCGATTATCACACATTGTGTGCATAGACAATACCGCACGTACACATTAGTGGTTATATGTGAGTACCTATGATTTAGTTAATAATAATTAAGGAGGGAAGAACCGTGCCACGTAAAGGACATATTCAGAAAAGAGACGTATTAGCAGATCCTATGTACAACAGCAAAGTGGTTACAAAGCTTATCAATAACATCATGTTAGACGGTAAGAAAGGTGTAGCACAGAAGATTGTTTACGGAGCATTTGCTAAAGTAGAAGAGAAATCCGGTAAACCGGCTCTTGAAACTTTCGAAGAGGCTATGAACAACATCATGCCTTCTCTGGAAGTAAAAGCAAGACGTATTGGTGGTGCTACTTATCAGGTACCTATCGAAGTACGTCCTGACAGACGTCAGGCTTTAGGTCTCCGTTGGCTTACAATGTTCTCACGTAAGAGATCAGAGAAGACTATGGAAGACAGACTGGCTAACGAGATCTTAGATGCTGCTAACAACACTGGCGCAGCTGTTAAGAGAAAAGAAGACATGCATAAAATGGCAGAGGCTAATAAAGCATTTGCTCACTACAGATTCTAAAAGGAGGAAATACCTTGGCTGGAAGAGAATATCCATTAGAGAGAACCAGAAATATAGGTATTATGGCTCATATCGATGCTGGTAAAACAACATTAACAGAGCGTATCCTTTATTATACTGGTGTTAACTACAAGATTGGTGATACCCATGAAGGTACTGCTACCATGGACTGGATGGAACAGGAGCAGGAAAGAGGTATTACAATCACATCAGCCGCTACTACATGTCACTGGACATTAGAAGAAAACTGTAAGCCAAAACCGGGTGCTTTAGAGCATCGTATCAATATCATTGATACTCCTGGACACGTGGACTTTACAGTTGAGGTTGAGCGTTCCCTTCGTGTACTGGATGGCGCTGTCGGCGTATTCTGTGCAAAGGGTGGTGTAGAGCCTCAGTCAGAAAATGTATGGCGTCAGGCTGACACATACAACGTACCTAGAATGGCTTTCATTAACAAAATGGACATCCTGGGTGCAAACTTCTACGGTGCAGTAGAGCAGATCAGAACAAGATTAGGTAAGAATGCGATCGTTCTTCAGTTACCAATCGGTAAAGAAGATGATTTCAAGGGAATTATCGATCTGTTCGAGATGAAAGCATATATTTACAATGACGATAAGGGTGATGATATTTCCATCACTGATATCCCGGATGATATGAAGGATGATGCAGAATTATATCGTAGCGAACTGATCGAAAAGATCTGCGAGCTGGATGATGATCTGATGATGCAGTATCTGGAAGGTGAAGAACCGGCTGTTGAAGATTTAAAGAAAGTTCTTCGTAAAGCTACATGTGAATGTACAGCTATTCCGGTTTGCTGCGGTTCTGCATATCGTAACAAAGGTGTACAGAAGCTTCTGGATGCTATTCTGGAGTATATGCCTGCACCTACAGATATCCCACCTATCAAGGGTGTTGACTTAGAGGGTAATGAGATCGTAAGACATTCTTCTGATGAAGAACCTTTCTCAGCTCTTGCATTCAAGATCATGGCTGACCCATTCGTTGGTAAGCTTGCATTCTTCCGTGTATATTCCGGTACAATGAATGCTGGATCTTATGTACTGAACGCGACAAAAGATAAAAAGGAACGTGTTGGACGTATCCTGCAGATGCATGCAAACAAGAGAGCAGAGCTTGACAAAGTTTACTCCGGTGATATCGCAGCAGCAGTTGGATTTAAGTTCACGACAACAGGTGATACAATCTGTGACGAGCAGCATCCTGTTATCCTTGAGTCTATGGAATTCCCGGAACCTGTTATCGAGCTTGCTATCGAGCCTAAGACAAAAGCAGGTCAGGGTAAATTAGGTGAAGCTTTAGCAAAACTTGCGGAAGAAGATCCGACATTCCGTGCGCATACAGATCAGGAAACCGGTCAGACAATCATCGCCGGTATGGGTGAGCTTCATTTGGAGATCATCGTTGACCGTCTGCTTCGTGAATTCAAGGTAGAGGCTAACGTAGGTGCTCCTCAGGTTGCTTACAAAGAGACATTTACAAAGCCTGTTGATCAGGAATACAAATATGCTAAGCAGTCCGGTGGTCGTGGACAGTACGGACACTGTAAGGTTAAATTCGAGCCAATGGATCCGAACGGCGAAGAAACATTTAAGTTCGAGTCTACCGTTGTCGGTGGTGCGATTCCGAAGGAATACATCCCAGCAGTCGGAGAAGGTATCGAAGAAGCTGCAAAGGCTGGTATCCTTGGAGGATTCCCTGTACTTGGTGTACATGCAAATGTATACGATGGTTCTTACCATGAAGTCGATTCCTCAGAAATGGCATTCCATATTGCCGGATCTATGGCATTCAAGGAAGCTATGCAGAAGGCTGCACCTGTATTACTTGAGCCTATCATGAAGGTAGAAGTTACAATGCCTGAAGAATACATGGGTGATGTAATCGGTGATATCAATTCACGTCGTGGTCGTATCGAAGGTATGGAAGATATCGGAGGCGGCAAGATGGTTAAGGGTTATGTTCCGCTTGCTGAAATGTTCGGTTATTCTACAGACCTGCGTTCTAAGACACAGGGACGTGGTAACTACTCAATGTTCTTTGAGAAATATGAGCCGGTACCGAAGTCCGTACAGGAAAAGGTTTTAGCAGCAAAGGCAAAATAATTGACCCCTGCGGCTAAAAATGCTTGAAATTATCGGCTATCTTTACTATAATCAAAGATAGCCGAGTTAATAGACACAAACAAACAATAATAAGAAAATTAAAGGAGAGTTTCAAAATGGCAAAAGCTAAATTTGACAGAACCAAACCACATTGTAACATTGGTACTATCGGTCACGTTGACCATGGTAAAACAACTTTAACAGCAGCTATCACAAGAGTATTAGCTGAAAGAGTACCAGGTAACGAAAAAGTTGATTTCGAAAATATCGATAAGGCTCCAGAAGAAAGAGAACGTGGTATCACAATTTCTACAGCTCACGTTGAATACCAGACAGCAAAGAGACATTACGCACACGTTGACTGCCCAGGCCATGCTGACTATGTAAAGAACATGATCACAGGTGCTGCTCAGATGGATGGTGCTATCCTCGTTGTAGCTGCTACTGATGGTGTTATGGCTCAGACAAAGGAGCACATCCTTCTGTCTCGTCAGGTAGGTGTACCTTACATCGTAGTATTCATGAACAAGTGTGATATGGTTGATGATCCAGAATTACTTGAATTAGTAGAAATGGAAATCACAGAGCAGTTAGAGGAATATGATTTCACAGGCTGCCCAATCATCAAAGGTTCTGCTCTGAAAGCTCTGGAAGATCCGATGAGCGAGTGGGGCGATAAGATCATGGAACTTATGGATACAATTGATTCTTATATTCCAGATCCTCAGCGTGATACAGATAAGCCATTCCTGATGCCTATCGAAGATGTATTCTCTATCACAGGTCGTGGTACAGTTGCTACCGGTAGAGTAGAGCGTGGTGTTCTTCATATGTCTGACGAAGTTGAAATCGTTGGTGTTAAGGAAGAAACACAGAAGACTGTTGTAACAGGTATCGAAATGTTCCGTAAGCTGTTAGACGAAGCTCAGGCTGGTGATAACATCGGTGCACTTCTTCGTGGTATCCAGAGAACAGATATCGAAAGAGGACAGGTTCTTGCTAAACCAGGTAGTGTAACATGCCACAGAAAGTTCACAGCTCAGGTTTACGTTTTAACAAAAGATGAAGGTGGACGTCATACTCCTTTCTTCAACAACTACAGACCTCAGTTCTACTTCAGAACAACTGATATCACAGGTGTTTGTGAATTACCAGAAGGTACAGAAATGTGTATGCCTGGCGATAACGTAGAAATGACAATCGAACTGATCCATCCAATCGCTATGGAGCAGGGTCTTACATTCGCTATTCGTGAAGGTGGACGTACTGTTGGATCAGGACGTGTTGCTACAATCATCGAATAATTTTAGCATAACATCTTAAATTATATATATTGAGTACCGCAAGGTACATGTGTCCAAACGTAAGATACCCCGGAACCGCAAGGTTTCCGGGGTTTTTCTGTTGAGTAAAAAGTTTAAAATAAGGCTGTAAAGAATAGCGAATATATTAAAAACAGGCAGGTATGGGAAGAAACTGAAAATCTTCGCATATATGCCTGTGATACTGTTATGATACTATTTCTGTTCGTTATTGGAAAATTTCTGTGCTAAAAGTTCATCTCGTTTACGGATTCGTGTTTCAAAATCCAGTTCTTCAATTTCTTTATGGGTGACAGGTTTGGTAGTGTAGTATTCCAACGTCTGTTTCTTCCACATATCAAACATATCTTTACCTGTGAAATAAGATTCCAGGCTTTCTCTGTTCTCCTGCAGATCGGCAAGAAAATTACACATATCTGCGTTTAAAGAGTGTTCCGGATCATTTCCATAAAAGCGAAGTCCGGCATACCATTTCTGTGTTTCTGTTTCTATATCACCGGGAAGTTTATTATTTATATCCAGTTCATACCGGAGTTCATTGGATTCATTCATCTGCAGTAAAACCCAAAGAATATCGCTGAGAGTAGAAATCTGTACTTTATTTTCAGATAATCCAAATAACCAGTCCAAAGAGACATGAAATTTCTGAGCAATAGTCAATAACACATCATTGGAGGGAGTAACCACACCATTTTCATAACTGGATAAAGTTGACTGACGTATACCAATAGCTGCGGAAAAGTTTTTTTGATTCATCTTCAGATCAGTTCGTAGCTCTTTTATTTTTTCTGAAATAGATGATTCCTGCATATTATCCACCTCCTTAAAAGCTATGATTAGTATATCACAAATGATAAAAATCAACAATATAGAAAAATATCATTCACACAGATAAAAATTATTGACAATGATTATTTAAAATGATATAGTATCAGTGAAAATGATAATTATAGACAAGGAGGAAATGATATGCAGAGACAGAACTATATGATTACAGCGGAAGAAGTTGCAGAGAGCATGGGGATTTCACTTGGATATGCTTACAAGCTGCTTCGCAAACTGAACAAAGAGCTTGCAGATCAGGGATATGTAACCGTTGCGGGCAAGATACCGAGGGCATTCTGGGAAAAGAAATTTTATGGATATTCCCAGATTGCAATGTAAGGGGGTGAGAAAGTATGGCAGCATACAAAGATGAAGAAAGAGGAACCTGGTATGTTTCATTTTATTATGAGGACTGGACAGGAGCCAAAAAGCGAAAAGTAAAAAGAGGATTCCGCACTAAGAAAGAAGCATTAAATTTTGAAGCGGAGTATAAAAGAACAGCGAAAGCAGACATGGATATGACAATGGGAGAGTTTGTAGAAGTCTACTTCCGAGACAAGTCTCAGTCATTGAAGGACAGGAGTATCAAGAACAAAAGAGATACGATGAATGCTCAACTGTTACCGTATTTTAAGGACAGACCGATGAACAGTATCACACCAGCAGAGATTATCCAGTGGCAGAATACGATTATTGAAAAAGGATATTCAGATGATTATCTGAAAACAATACAGAATCAGATGACGGCATTGTTTAATCATGCGAAGAATATCTACAATCTGGCAGATAATCCCTGTGACAAAGTAAAACGTATGGGAAAGACTTCAAAAAAGAAAATGAAGTTTTGGACAATTGAAGAATATCGGCAGTTTATGACCGGAATAGAACCGGGAAGCAAATATTATGTGCTGTTTGAATTATTATTCTGGACAGGAGCGAGAGAAGGCGAAGCACTCAGCATTACACCTGCTGACATTGATTTTGAAAGGAATCTACTTCATATCAATAAAACTTACTACCGTATGCATGGAGAGGACGTGATTACATCTCCCAAAACAGAAGAATCGAACCGCACGATTTCCATACCGGAATTTCTGAAAAAAGAGATTCAGGACTATATTAGCAGACTGTATGAGTTGCCCGAAGATGAACGGATTTTTCCAATGGTTCATGAAGCGGTACAGCATAAGTTAAAACAGGTGGTTCAAAAGACCGGAGTAAAAAAGATAAGAGTACACGACATTCGTCACAGTCATGCGGCATTTCTGATTAATAAGGGAGTGCCACCATTGATGATTAAAGAAAGGTTTGGACATACGGACATTCGCATTACATTGAATACTTATGGGCACTTATATCCAGATCAGCAGAAAGTGGTGGCAGATATGCTGGATGATGAAAATATAAAAAGCTCCGGAAGTACGAACAACCGGAGCAATGTGACAAATGGGGACGAATCCACAAATGTCAACCCTAGACAAGTTGATTATAGCAGGGATTCTTCCAGAGAACAACAGAGAATTGGCGAGAATAGTTGGGAAAATGGAGGAATTTATGGAACAGAGAAATGAGAATAAAACAGAATTGAAAATGATAAAGATGTCAGATGTCCAGTCCCAGACAGTGGACTGGCTCTGGTATCCATTTATCCCTTATGGGAAATTAACGATCATTCAGGGTGATCCGGGCGATGGAAAAACTACGCTGATATTAAATATTGCAGCGAGATTGTCTAAAGGAGAAGGTCTGGATAACGATATGAAAGTAACAGAACCAGTAAATATTATTTATCAGACAGCGGAAGATGGGCTGGCAGATACGGTAAAACCCAGACTGGAGCTGGCAGAAGCGGTCTGTGAAAGAATCATGGTTATAGATGAAACAGAAAAATCACTTTCCATGATAGATGAGAGACTGGAAACTGCTATCAAACGGACTGGTGCGAGAGTGCTTATTTTAGATCCGATTCAGGCATACCTTGGAGGAACAATGGATATGAACCGGGCAAATGAAGCAAGGGATATGACAAAAAGATTGAGCTTGCTGGCAGAAAAGTATAAATGTGCAATTTTATTAATCGGACATATGAATAAAGCTGGTGGAAATAAAGCTGCATATAGAGGAATGGGTTCGATTGACTTTTTTGCAGTAGCCAGAAGCGTATTACTGGTAGGAAGAATAGAGGGAGAAACGGACTTAAGAGCAGTGGTTCAGATTAAAAATAATCTGGCTGCATTTGGACATTCCAAAGCATTTCGCCTGACAGAAACCGGATTTGAGTGGATAGGTGACTATGAAATCACAGCAGATGAGGTGCTTGGTGGAATTGCTCCAAAGGTAAATAAACTGGAACAGGCAAAAAAGATGCTGAGGGAACTGGCAGAAACATCAACTTCTGTGCAAAGCAGTGAAATCTTTGATATGGCAGAAGATTTGAATATTTCTAAAAGAACACTGGAAAATGCAAAAAAGGAACTTGGAATTAAGGCAAGACGAATCGGTAATTCCTGGTATTGGGATTTAAATAAAGTTAAGCCGGAATAAATTAAGGGTGCAACATTGCAGAGTATATAGAAAATGCGGAATTAAAATGCAAGGTTGCAATCTGTAAAGACATTGCAGTGTTGCGTCCTTACATAAATTGTAAGAAGGTGAGAACTTGAAAAACGTTATGATTCCAGAGGAGTTATTTGGAAAGATTATAAAATATCATTTACTGGATCAGGAACAGGAAGCAGATGATATAAGAAAAGGTTTGGAGAAAAAGCTGGATGCAATGGTAAATCGTGAGGTATACAGTAAATCCAAAACTGCACCAACAGAAGAAGAACGGGAAAAGTTCCGGCAGGAGTATCTGGACAGAAAAGGAATGCAAGAGAGCTTTCGATGGTAACAGTTCGTGTTGATTACCTTTTTACAGGAGCGTGTCACGCCCCTGTGAGAAGTAAACAAGAAGAAAGTGGTAAGGCGCATACGGAAAGCTGAGGCTGGACGGTGAGGTTGCTGTAAATTTGATAGTTGTGAAGAAGGGAGAACGATTCGATGAAGCAGGGAAGATTAGGATATAACAGTAGCAATGACAGATATGGGTTATTAGCGTCGGACTTATGGATTGATACGGGATTTCACTGTGGAGAAGGTCTTGAGGTACTGGTTGATGATAAGTGGGTACGGACAAGAATGGAGATGAATCCAGCAAGAGAATGGTATCTGGTGGGAACACCATATTGCGGAGATCTGGAATATGTACAGGCAAGAATACCGGAATAATTTAGTCGAGAGAGTAACGCAGAAGCCAACCGATTAACGGGAGGAATAAAATAGGTCTTCGCTCCGCTTCGGTCTGTTCTGCACCCCCGGAGGGCGCAAGGGTACTTTTGATGGACGGAACGGCTGTCGAAAGTGCTTTTGCGTTACTTTTGACAAAAGTAACAAAACCGCCGTATCCGGCGAAAGTTTCTTAATATCGCCATGACTGGCGTAAATAAAAATTATGTGTCATATCTGGCACTTGCTCAGAGAAGAGGTGAGAAATATTATGATAAAACGAACAATTAGCGGTATGATTGGGAAAGGCTCTCTGGCTCATAACAGGAGAGAGTTTTTCGCAGAGAATGTAGAACCGGACAGAGTACAATTAAATATTTGTTACCAGAATGAAAATCTGAAGGAAGTCTATAAAGAGTTATTTGATGATGCTGTGGGGAGATACAACATCGGAAAAAGAAAAGATCGGCAGATTACAAATTACTATGAAAAAATCCGGCAGGGAAAACAAGAGAAGTTGTTCCACGAAGTGATTTTTCAAATTGGAAATCGAGAAGATATGGCTGTCGGAACAGCAGAAGGAGATCTGGCTGTAAAAATACTGGATGAATATGTAAAGGACTTCCAGAAACGGAATGCAACGTTACGGGTATTTGGTTGTTATCTACATCAGGATGAAGCTACCCCACATTTACATATTGATTTTATTCCTTATGTGACTGATTGGAAAGGAAAAGGAATGGATACCAGAGTTTCGTTGAAACAGGCATTAAAAAGTCTTGGATTTCAAGGTGGAAATAAGCATGATACAGAGTTGAACCAGTGGATGAACCATGAAAAAGAAGTTCTGGCAGAGATTGCAAAGCAGCATGGAATTGAATGGGAACAGAAAGGTACTCATGAGGAACATTTGGATGTTTATAACTTCAAGAAGAAAGAACGAAAAAAGGAAGTACAGGAGCTGGAGCAGGAGAAAGAGTATCTAACTGCAGAAAATGAAGAACTGACAGCACAGATTGCGGAATCCAGAGCAGATATCCAGATTTTAAAAGACGATAAGGAACAGGCAATTAGGGAGAAGCAAGAAGCAGAACAAAGGGCAGAGGACGCAGAGAAAGAACTAAAAAGTCTGGAAGATCGTCGGAATGTGCTACAACCAATCATGGATAATGCCAGTAAGGAAATAAAAGAATATGGAATGATTAAGACGTTTTTACCGGAGGCAGGAACATTTGAACGTGCAGTACCTTACAGGGAAAATAAAATCAAACCATTGTTTATCAAGATGAAGAATCAGATTGCTGCATTAGCTGGAAAGGTTGTAGAACTTAACAAAACGGTAGAAAGCTGGAAAAACAAATATCAAAAATCTGCGGAGAAATGTGTTGATATTCAGAAGCAGTTAGATGATGTGCGTAAAGAAAATGGAAAATTATCAAATGATAATCAACGTTTACAAGAGAACTCGGATAGATATGACAGAGTGGTGCGTATTCTGGGAACGGAAGCTGTAGAGGATGTGGTGCAGCAGGATATTAAAGAACAAAAGGAATTGGAAGAGCAGCGTCGAATGGAACAAATGCCAAAGGGAAGCGTTCTGAAACAGTTGGAATGGGCAACTCAAAAGAGGCAGATGGAAAATCAACAGCATAAAAAGAACAAAACAAAATATAGAGGATTGGAGATTTAATGCTATGAAAAAACAGATTTATGATGAGAAAAACGGAATGAGTTATACGTTGCATGGAGATTACTATTTGCCGGATCTGGTTTTGAACGAAGCAGAACCGACATATGGAAAATATGGAATGTTACGAAAGCAGTTCTTAAAAGAACACAGATCAGCAAGGTATCAGTATCTGTTATTGACTGGAAAACTGAATGAACATCTGAATCAGATAGATCAGGAAGCCAGAGAACAGGTGGAAATGCTTATGAAACAGATGGCAGAAAAAAAGGGTGTAACTGAAGAATTAAAGGTACAGGATCAGATGAAGTGGGTTAGGTTAATGAATAATATAAAAGTTAGTGCAGAAGAGATTATATTGAAAAACATGGTATATGTGTGAGATCGTCCTTTTACACTTTTGTATATATTAGAATAGCACTTTAGAAAGCACTATGGTAAAATAAAGTGAAGGTAAATCGAAAGTTACCGAATTAAGTTAATCGTGCCGTATGGCTTGATTATCAAAACAAAGATAAAAACGCAACGTGCATCTTTAATGTGCCAGAGCCGGTAGGTAGCCCGGCCGTCCTATATAAATAGGGTAAGTAACCTGCCCCTCCGGGTTGTCCATTCTTTGTTCAATAAATTTCAGGAGGGATTTTTATGGACAAAGTAAATGGAAAACTGACGGTATATTTTGAAGAACCATTTTGGGTAGGCATATTTGAGCATATTGAAGATGGTAAATTATCTGTGGCAAAGGTAACGTTTGGCGTAGAACCAAAAGATTATGAAGTGCAGGAATATATTCAAAAATACTATTTCGGTTTGAAATTCAGTCCGGCTGTTGAAGCTATTGTAAAGGATATAAAAAGAAATCCGAAACGGATGCAGCGTTCAGCAAAAAAGCAGATGCTGGAAACTGGCATTAGTACAAAATCACAACTGGCGTTGAAATTACAGCAGGAACAGAACAAGCATGAGCGTAAAGAGAGAAGCCGAAAGAAAAAAGAAGCGGAAGAACAGCGAATGTTTGAACTAAAACAGCTAAAGAAAAGAGAAAAGCATAAGGGACATTAAAAGTCCCTTGGGCTTTTTCTCAAATCGGGAGTTGTAGTAAAGGAGGTTTACAATGGGGTTTTGGATTTTTATGTTGATTATGGATTTGCTTCTTCCATTTACGATGATTGGTTTTGGAAGATATTTTATGAAAAAGGCTCCAAAGGAAATAAATTCAGTATTTGGATATCGGACTTCGATGTCTATGAAGAACAAAGACACATGGGAATTTGCTCATAAATATTGTGGTAAAGTCTGGTATGTCTGTGGAATGGTTATGTTGCCGATAACAGTAATATTCATGCTTTTAGTGATTGGAAAAAATGAAGATTGTGTTGGGAGTATAGGAGGGATTATCTGTGGTGTTCAACTTATTCCTTTAATTGGGTCTATTCTCCCAACAGAAATAGCATTAAAAAAGAATTTTGATAAGAATGGAACAAGACGATAAATTCAAGTTTGTGGAATCGACTGAAAGGAAGCATTATATGTTCTATATTTATATTATTTTTGATTTTGCAATGGCAGTAATTATGCTTTTATTTGGAATATGGTTTTATAGGTCAAAAGGACAAGCATCCAACTTCTTGTCTGGTTATAATATGAAATCTGCAGAAGAACGAAAAAAATATGATGAAAATGCTATGTGTAAGGCATATGGGAAAAGAATGATGTTTATGTCAATTCCTTTTATTGCTGGAATGATTATAGATATTTGGCATATAGGAATCGGTTGTTTAATTGCATGGGTGATATGGTTTGTTATGTTTATTCTGCTGCTTATGGATAGACATAAAAGAGAAGGTTAATTTATAGAGGAATAGAATGCTTTTGGGGTGAAAATACCGTTTATTTGTTTTAGACATACGATGTCCGGTTGAAAATTAGCGGATTCTCGTTTTATGTCGTGGTAATTTTGATACATATTGGTAAGCTGTAAGTGGAAGAGAGGTAGAGACATGGACACAAAAAAGATTGGAGCTTTTTTAAAGCAATGTCGTAAAGAAAAGAATCTTACACAAGAGCAGCTTGCTGAAAAGTTTGGAGTATCTGCAAGAACAGTTTCCAGATGGGAAACAGGAATAAATATGCCAGATCTCAGTATACTTGTTCAACTTGCTGAGTATTACGATGTTGAGATGAGAGAGCTCCTGGATGGAGAAAGGAGCCAGACTATGAATAAAGAGATGAAAGAAACATTGGACAAAGTTGCGGTGTATGAAGAATGGGTGAAACAAAAAGCATTAAAGGCTGGAAATCTTGCATTTGCATCAATGTTTGTGATTAGTGTGTTAGCGATTATTATTCAGATGTTATTAACTGTGGATATTCGCTTGGTTTTAGGAGAGACAGCAACTGCTTTGGTAGGAGGAATTCTGTATGCTTCTATTATGGTGTACAATGGAATATGGGATAAATGTTTGCCCAAAAGTGCTACTATATGGCGCGATTTTTTCACCAGTGTGATATGTGCAGGAATTTTTACAGTCATCTATGGCATATGTTTATTTAGAATGGGAGCTACAGAAACACAGGTAACACGATTAGCATTGGGATTTCTGATTGGTATTACTATTGTGGCATTTATTGTTCTTAGGCTCTTGGCATTTATTAATCGAAAAAGAAACCAGAATTCGTCAAATGTTCCGGAGAAAAAGGAAACTTCCCTATCTAAGGCAGAATGGACAAAAATTTATAATGCACAGAATATAGTAGAGACAGAACAACTTGTAGAAATGTTAAAGCAAAATGGAATAGCAGCTTTTTCGCAGGAAGCAGGTGCGAATGTTGCAATGCATGGGGCACTAGGATTTGGAATATATGGTGTGGATATATTCGTGAAAACCGATGATGCAGAGAAGGCAGTACAGTTGATCAAGGAGATTAATAACCAAGAATGAAGAAAATTTTTGACATTTTCACACATGCGTGCTAATATAATTATAGAGAAAGAGTGCTACCGATAGACGGTTAGTCCGATATATGTTTTGACAAAAATTGCCGCTTAGTTTACCAGACCAGGGCGGCTATTTTTGTGGTTTATTATTATCCTTGCCAAAGGTATATCCAAGACCAAAGCAGGTTAAGCCGAAGCTCACTACTGCTATAAAATCAACAATACTCATGGCTTAGCCCTCCTTTCCAGTGGATTCTCTTTCGAGTTTCTATGTAATCAGAGGGTCACAGTCCCTCTGATGAAGGACTAACCGCCTACCGTTATGATAGCACCCATGTTTCGATTATAACAGTCAAGGTGGGAATCTGCAACCGGAAAGTTGATGACCCATAAAAATCTGACTGTGATACTATTTTGATACTAAAAAATGAAAAGAACAGAAATATAGCGTAGAAATCTTATAACACAGGATAATAAAGACACGAAAATTACAGAAAATAATGAGATTCTAAGAACCTCACAAACGTGAAGGTGGACGTACTGTTGGATCAGGCCGTGTTGCTACTATCATTGAGTAATCTGCACGTTAGCTTTGAGCTAAGCGCATAAATACAAATAATTCAGCCCCTCGTGCTTGCACGTAAGGGGCTGTTTTTATTTGTATTTATAGGCATTTAGCGAATGTCGTGACCGACATGAAGCGAAGCGGAATGGAGGTGTGCTTAGTGGCTTCCGAGGAATTCAATAATTCTTGAACCTTTTCTCGATATTCTTGGTTGTAATCTAACCATATTTCTGTATGTTCACTATCAGTTACCGTCCAAATCATTTTAATTTCTTCATTTTGTATTGAATCATATATTTCTTGTCCCATAAACTGTGGGGTTAATGTATCTGCTTCACTGTTTATTACCAAAACCGGAATTTCAATATCTGCAATTTTGTCACATACATTTGCATCATCATAACTAAATCCCAAGCCACATGTGTATCATGTTCTAAAGGATAATTCTAGGACACACAACAATTTATCAATACAACCGGCTTATCTGTAATAAAAACGAAAGGACGAAAAGCTATGAAACTTATATATGCTACATATAACCAGTACTGCAATAGTATAGATATAACCACTTTTGATAATATGCTTCTTCGCATAGATTGTAGTAAGGCGGAGGACGGATTGAAGATCACACCAAATTCACAGTGCGCATTAAATGCTCTTGCGATTGATGAACCTATGGAGTATGCACGCTTAGTGTTGGATGGAGAAATGCAAGCTTGGATTGATGCAGAAGATAGTTTAGAAGTGTGGTAATTTTTCGGGCGGATTGCTATAGATTAGCAGTCCGCCTTTTTCAAAATCTTTACATAAATATAAGTGGGATGTAAGAGATGTGCGTGGTACAATAGGAAGTGAAATTTGAATTTTTAGGAGAAAACGATGAAGAAATGGACAAAAATATTGTTGATAATAGTTATAGTTATTTTTCTTGGCATACTGGCAGGACCATGTGCGGTAGACGCAAAGAACCAAAAAGAGAAAAAAGAATATGGCGTATTTTTAAGCATTGATTCGTCTCAGATAAAAAAGTTATACGGATATAGGCTGGTGGTCATTGATGCACAGTATTTTTCTGCAAAAGATATCCGTACCCTGCACAAAAAAGGCGTAAAAGTATATACCTACTTAAATGTCGGTTCCATCGAGAATTTTCGCTATTATTATAAGAAATATGAATATCTTACAATCGGAAATTATGAGAACTGGGAAGAAGAAAAGTGGGTAGATGTTTCGAATAAGGACTGGCAGAAGTTTATGGGAAAACTGTCGAAGAAGCTGCTGAAAAAAGGGGTGGATGGTTTCTTTATTGACAACTGCGATGTCTACGATTATGCAAAGACAAAGAAAAATTTTAAAGGACTGGCCAAAATACTGAAAAATATCAAATGTCTTGGAAAAGGTGTCATGATCAATGGCGGAGATGTTTTTGTGACAAAGTACAGAAAAACATACGGATCGGCGAAAGATATCATGACTGCCGTTAATCAGGAATCTGTGTGGAGCAGTATTCGGTTTGAAACGGGCACGTTTGGAAAACAGCCAGAAGATGTACGCAAATATTTTTCCGGTTATGTTCAAAAATGTAAAAAAGATAGAATGGAAGTCTATCTTTTAGAATACACGAAAGATAAAAAACTGATCAGACAAATTAAACAGTATTGCAGAAAAAATAAGTTTCACTATTATATATCGGATTCAATCGAATTGGATTAATAAACAAGTATCATGTTTCCATTATAACAGTTAAAAACTGCAGGCACAATATAAAGTTAGTAGAGTAGCATCTGTTAGTCGTGGAAGAGAATTTTTTCGACCAGGGGTCCGGTGCCAAGAAATCAGGCAAATAAAAATACATGGTGCAAATCAGCCGTTTTTCACTATATTTTGGAGAGAAAACCATAAAAAATATGAGATAAAACGGGATTAAAGTATCGTGAAGGTGGACGTACAGTAGGTTTAGACCGTGTTGCTACAATCATTGAGTAATTTACGCGATGGCAATGAGCCAAATAAATAAGTAAAAATATAGCCCAGGAACGAGCTTGCTTGTTTCTGGGTTTATTTATTGGGAGAAGTTCGCGCCTAAAATGAAGCGGAGCGGTGTAAATTGATTCTTTTTGTACTATTAAGACTTGTGTACAATTTAAAATTACCATGTTAATATTAAATATATAAAATAAAAACAAGTTGTAGCAGAGGCTGAAATTGAATATATCATCGAAGATGATGTTTTAAATGTATGGCGTCAGACTAAACAACATTCTGGCATTATATATTCCTTTTTTAGAAAATATTATAGAGGAAAGAAAAAAACCATTGCTTATCGGCTAAAAATGTGGTTTTATATGATGAACCGTTGTCGTTGGAGGATATAGGTGTATCTTACGCTCCACAATCATATTGCTATTTGTCTATGCCGGGATAATAGAATCTTTGCAAGCAACAATTCTGAAATTCTATAATTGAAATAGTATAAATGATTTGAGAATATTGTTATATTCCAAAATCCGGATGGTAAAATGACAATGTTCATTTCAAAACCGGTATTACGGGAAATTGATATTTCTGATTATGTGGTCGGGGAGATATGAAATATTTAAGAGGAGAATATTTGTGGATAATTGGAAGAATATTTTGGATGAAAATATTTTAAAGACGAATATTAATTTTGCTGCCGTTTTTGTTATGAATTATGAATGCTTGAAAGAGTTTGTAATTGAACAAGTCAGGGATTTTTATTCAGAACATTTTTATATGGATGGTGACAGGATTGTGTGTGAAGAGTCCAATGCCTATAAAGAGAAAGTAAGGGCACTGGATAAGAATCTTGAGAACGCATCGTTAAAGTGGTTTATGGATGCAGAAGCTATTACGCAGGAAGATTATGATAGATATCAAATAATCCGTAAAAAGAGAAATGATATCACTCACAAATTACTTAAAAATCTAAATGAGGGTTTTGGTGAAGAAGTTGTACAGCTATTTGGGGATATGATGCGAATATATAATAAACTTGATAAGTGGTGGATAAACGAAATTGAAATACCAACATCAGCGGACGATATACCGGAAGATTATGATAGGAATGGCGTTTGTGGCGGACAGGCCTTAATTCTATCAATTATTAATGAAATTATATTCGGTAATGAGGGAGATAAATATAAGGAATTGTTGAATGAATTTATGAAAAATAAAAATGATATGTAGCGTTTGAGTTATTAAGTTGACATTAAATTGTATGGGGAAAATCAAAATCCTGAATCTTGTAGCTGTTGAAACAGATGAGAACTTTGTGGATTAACAGGGCTTGGAAGAACCGTAATAGTAGTAAAGTCATAGTAGGTTCAATTTTGGGAAGTATTCAATTTATTGTTATAGTTACAAGGTATTGTTATGGAATCGCAAATGTAAAAACTGGTAAGGATAGAGACATAGTTGTAAAATAAAGGAGTAAGAAAATATATGTCAAGTAATGTAGTGATTCAAATTGTTTTAGAATATTTAAATCAAAAATATGTATTATCCGAATTGGAAAAAGATATATTATCTACGATAACTAAATATAATGAGATTCCTTTTGATAGAAATGGTGCAGAGAATAAAGTTATTGAAAATAATATGAAGTATAAGGATATAGAAACTGCTATAAAAATGGTTCCGGGAATAAGTGTAATTCCTTTTACTGAAGTTTCAGATGAAGGCATTCGGGATAATTTGAAAATGCAGATTGAAGCTATGTGTCTTAAAGAATATAACATTATTAAGTGTTAACTTGAGCCTCAAGATAGAAAGAGAGATGAGCGTTTTGGAAAAGAATTTTGACCTTTCACAATTCGATGAATACAGAGAAGACAACAGAAGAGAAGTGAAAAAAGCAGATGGTGGTTTGCCGGTTTCGTTGTGGGACACCTATTCTTCTTTTGCAAACTGCTATGGTGGAGTCATTATTCTTGGTGTCAAAGAAAATAAAGATGGTAGTTGGAGAACTACCGGTCTCCAGAATGCATCTAAGCTTCGTAAGGAATTTTGGGATAATATGAATAATCCCAAGAAGGTAAATATTAATCTTTTGTCAGAAGATGATGTGCAGACCTATGAAGTTGGTGACAATAAAGATGTTATCATGGTTATATATGTGCCTATGGCAAAGCGTGAGCAGAAGCCGGTGTACATCAACAATGATATTTTCAATGGTACTTTCCGTCGCAATTATGAGGGCGATTATCATTGTACCAGATTGCAGGTAAAGACCATGCTTCGAGACCAGACTGAGCGTACCATGGATATGGAAGTGTTGGACAAGGTTCCTATGGAAGATTTGAATTATGATACCATTCATGGATATCGTAACAGTCATCGTTCTTTAAAAGAGGGACATCCGTTTGAACGCCTGAGCGATCATGAATATTTGCGAAGCATTGGTGCTGCTGCAATTTCTGAGGAAGATGGACAGTTACATCCTACGGCAGCAGGCATGTTGATGTTTGGGGATGAGTATAACATTGTGCGTCATTTCCCTGAGTATTTCTTGGATTATAGAGAAGAGTTAGACCCTACCACCCGTTGGAGTGACAGATTACAGTCCAGTTCCGGTGAATGGTCCGGAAATGTGTGCGACTTCTATTTTAGGGTTTATAACAAAATTATTAAAGATGTTAAGGTACCATTCAAAATGTCCGGTGGCGAACGTGTTGATGATACGCCGGTACACAAGGCACTTCGTGAGGCTTTGGCAAACTGCCTGATTAATGCAGATTATCATGGATTGCGTGGTGTTGTTATCCGTAAGGAACCGGACAAGCTGATTTTGGCAAATCCCGGCTATGTCAGAACGGGTAAAAAACAGATGCGTCTTGGTGGCGAGTCCGATCCCCGGAACAAGGCTCTTATGAAAATGTTTAATCTTATTAATATCGGTGAACGTGCTGGAAGTGGTGTGCCGAACATCTTTAATGTTTGGGCAGATGAAGGTTGGGAAGAACCGGTAATTGAGGAGAGATTTGATCCGGACAGAACAGTACTGTCGCTTCCTTTTAAGAAAAAGGTGACGAAAAAAAGTGGCGAAAAAAAAGTGGCGAAAAAAAGTGGCGAAAAAAAAGTGACGAAAAAAACGCAGGAAAAATATGATGCTATTTTGAATGCTATGCAGCCGGATAAGTGGTATAAGGCTTCGGAATTTGAAACTGTTGTTGGAGTTAAGGAATCAAGAATTAAAGTACTGCTTAAGGATATGCTAGAGCAGGGATTGATTGAAAGTATGGGCAGTACGAAGGGTAAGATGTATAAGAAAGTGAATGTATAAGAGAGAAGGGTTCCTATGAGTATTTTCATCACAAATAATATTGAACAAGAGTGTGAAAATTTGATTTCGATGTATACTGATATTGGGTATGTAAAGAAAAGAATCCTTCAGAACTATCCCAATTTATCGTCGGCGAAGCAATCGTCAGTAGCGAAAAAAATCAAATCACATATAGACCAAGCAAATAGTTTTTTTGAAGGAACGGATGATAATGTTTTGACGGCTCCTTTGACACTTTTTTACGCAATTCAAAATTATGCTAAAGCTATTTATCTTGTGAATTACCCCAATCTTTCGTTAGCGGGTTCACATGGAATTGATTTTGATAATACAGTTTCGCAGAATGCAAACGAAATAGGTAATATTACATGTAAAATGACAAGAAATGGAACGTTTCGTAACTTAATTGCTGTGACAGGGGATGACCTTTGTGCAGGTGATTCGTTTGTAATAAGAGATATATTTTCTATTATTCCAGAACTACGAGAAACTTATTTTTTAAGGTATTTTGAAGAACCAAATGTATTTCTTTTGAGAAAGAAGAAACATTGTATATCAGAATACGAGATGATTTTACAGGAAGAAAATGTTCAAAAAATAGCAAATAGAGATTTTTCTTTGCTGGGACAGAATAGTTTTCATTTAGTGTTTGAAGATAGTGCAGGGTACATTTGGATTGATGCAAACTACTCAGACGAAAAAGGGAAACGAGTGTTATATAATGATATTTATGGAAATATATATTGCACAAATGCAATTTCTGTTAATGGAAGGATTGTAAAGATAAGTAAAATTGTAAACTTATATATATGTTACTATGCATTTAGCATGCTTGTTCGATATCATCCGGAGAAATGGAAAGCATTTTGCGAGTCATCAGATATTGCAATAATACGAAAGCTACTGATAAACTGTAGACGCGAAATGCTTGTTGAGGTGATACAATTATTAAGTGGAAAAGAATATTCCTTTACAACGGTTATGGAAGAAATGGACGCAGAGCTTGATGCAAGTGAAGTCTATAAATTGGTAAAGGAAGAGGCGTGGAGAGAATACAAAAGAACAGGAAGAAATACACTTATTTTTTAGAAAGATTCAAGAAAAAATTGTTGGGCTAACAGTTGACTAAAGATACGCGCAAAGGAGTTTTGTGTATATCTTTACTTGAAATATGTGGCTGTTAGTATCGAACTAGTAGCTTGCATTCCGGAAATGAAGTGGGTTATCCTGAAGGACGGAACTCGTATTCCATATCTGGCAGATGGTGGAAATGTCGGTTATACGGATGCGACACATGCATACCATATCACAGGCTATGATCGCGTGGTAGATGTGGATGAGATACAGTCGTTATTGCTTTTGGTTAAGCCGGGAGAGGAGCCGGTTTCGGTAGATATTCAGTGAAAGCACAGAAAAGAAGTTAAAAACATTTGAAAATATGCTATGATGTAAGTATTCAAAATCATGTAAATCTGTAATGAGATAGTCATTTAAGAACTGGAGTTTACGGATTGATAGAGAAATGTAATGACAACTTGCAGGAGAGCAAAATGGCACGAGACAAAAAGATAATCTACATCATAGAAGATGACGTGGCACTGAATCACGGAATTGAGCTGACGCTTGGAAATGAAGCATATGAGTGTCGTCAGTTTTTTACACTAGGTGAGATTCAGCATATAGAGCAGGCGGATCTTGTGATCCTGGATATTAATCTGCCGGACGGTAACGGATTTGACTACCTGAAACAAGTCAGAAAGATATCTAACGTGCCTGTCCTGATACTGACGGCGAACGATACGGAACTTGACGAGGTGATGGGACTGACGCTGGGAGCAGATGATTATGTCACAAAACCATTTTCACTCATGACGCTAAGGCTTCGTGTGAACAATCTGCTGGCAAGAGCAGGTGCCAGACAGGCAGAATATGCAAACAGATATGAAAAGCATGGTCTGGTTCTGGATTTCGGCAATTTACTGTTTCAGAAAAACGGTGTGGAAATCGAATTAAGTAAGACGGAGATCCGTTTATTGAAATATTTCACGGAAAATGAAGGGATCACGCTTTCCCGGGAAAAGCTGATCGACCATGTATGGCAGAATCAGCAGTATGTAGATGAAAATGCATTATCTGTCACAGTAAAAAGACTGCGGGATAAAATAGAAAGTCCCGGTGAGCGGCTGATCCATACTATATACGGTATTGGATATGTTTTTAAAGGATAGCGGCACATCTGCCGGATAGCAGATATTTGTGATGGCAGCATAGGTGGAAACATGAAATATAGAAGAAACGAATATGAAATTTTAAATCAGATGCTGGATGATGCGATCGCAGGCACTTTTGAGGAAAACTGCTTTGATGAAAGTGAGCTTTCAAAATTGCAGACAAAGCTGATGCGTTATCTGACCTCGGCTTCGATGTCTGAAAAAAAGATTTGTGAAGAAAAGAATAACATAAAGGAGCTCATCACCAATATTTCGCACCAGACAAAAACACCGCTTACCAATATACTGATGTATGCGGAACTATTGACAGAGGCAGCGGAGACAGAGAAGGAAAAGGAATATGCCGGCGAAATATATGCGCAGGGAAAAAAGCTGGAAAGCCTGATTGGTGCACTTGTGAAAATGTCGCGGCTTGAGACCGGGATCTTTCAATATGAGCAGAAGGTAACTGCTTATCAGACGATCATCAGTAGAGCGGTGGAGCAGGCGCTCCCTAAAGCCTGCGCAAAGGAGATAACGATCCATGTAAAAGAGGGTGGCAGCTATCAGGCAAACATCGACGAAAAGTGGGTAGTGGAAGCAGTTTACAACATTCTGGACAATGCGATCAAGTATTCAGATGCAGGCACGGTGATTTCTGTGGAAGAGTTTTCCTATGAATTCTTTTCGGGAATACGGATCACAGATCAGGGTGTGGGCATTGCGGAAGAAGAAATTCCGTTATTGTTTGGGCGGTTTTACAGAGGAAAAACGGTGCATGACAAAGAAGGGATAGGTGTTGGCTTGTATCTGGCGCGTGAAATCGTGGAACATAACGGAGGATACATAAAGGTCAAGTCAGAAGTCTTAAAGGGTTCTACATTTGATATATGTTTTCCAAGATAGTGTCATGCATTTCTTGTCATATATTTGTTTAGCAAATGTGCGGCTAAATAACCCGCGAAGCAGATTATAGCGATATCAATTTATCTGCGAAGCAGATTTTGCAAGGATTGTGGTTCAAAATATTGCAACATTGTAAGATTTGAGAAAGAATCTGGAAAGAACAATGCGATATGCTGGGTATTGTAAAAATACGCAGCATTTTTAATTGCTGTATATTTGCGTAGCAAATGTACGACCAAATAACCTGTATGGCAGGTTATAGTTAATTGCTAAACTACAATGGAAAGGAAAGTAAAATGGAAATTTTAAGAACAGAAAATCTGAAGAAATATTATGACCAGAATATGGTATGCGTGAAAGCATTGGATGGCGTGGATCTGTCGGTAGAGCAGGGTGAATTTGTAGCAATCGTCGGTACATCCGGAAGCGGAAAGTCCACACTTCTGCATATGCTGGGAGGACTTGACCGCCCTACAGCAGGTACTGTGCTGGTAGATGGGAAAAAGATCTTTGACCTGAAAGAAGAAGAACTGACTATTTTCAGAAGAAGAAAGATCGGTTTTGTGTTTCAGGCATATAATCTTGTTCCGGTGTTGAATGTGTATGAGAATATTGTGCTGCCGATCCAGTTAGACGGCAGCAGAGTGGATGAGGCATTTATAGAGCAGATAATTGAAGTACTGGGTCTTACCGAAAAGAAAAACAGTCTGCCGAATCAGCTCTCCGGCGGGCAGCAACAGAGGGTGGCGATCGCGAGAGCACTTGCCACAAAACCGTCTATTATCCTGGCAGATGAGCCGACCGGAAATCTGGATTCCAAGACAAGTCAGGATGTATTGGGTTTGCTTAAGGTAACCGGGCGGAAATTTAAACAGACGATCGTTATGATTACACATAACGAGGAGATCGCGCAGATGGCTGACCGTATCATCCGTATTGAGGATGGACGCATTTTAGCGGGAGGGGGTCAGATCCATGCGTAAGGTGCAAAACGGAAGATGTATTGCGAATATCAGTAAAAAGAGCATACTGGCAAATAAAAAGAGAAACAGTATCCTGCTGGCAGCAATCATTTTGACAACGGTCATGCTCAGCACTTTGTTTACGGTGGCAAGCAGTCTGATCAAATCGCTTGAAACTGCAACCTGTTATCAGGTCGGTACATATACACATGCAGGTTTCAAGTATCTGACACAGAAAGAGTATGATAAGCTGAAAACAGATACAAAAATCTACGATCTGTCCTATAATATCATACTTGGTGAAGTATTAAATGAAGAATTATCTGAAGACTATACGGAGGTCAGATACACGGAGCCTCTTTGCGCAAAGCAGAGCTATTCTTATCCGGAGACAGGAACGCTGCCTCAAAAATATGAGGAAGTGGCAACCTGTACCGCGGTTCTGGATGCGTTTGGCGTTCCGCATGAGCTTGGACAGACCCTGCATCTGCAGCTGACCAATGGATTTGATACCTATGAAGGAGATTTTAAAGTCTGCGGGATCTGGGAAAAACCGGCGTTGACTATGACAAATGAAATTTATTTTTCAAAAGAATTTCAGGAAAGTTTTGCGCCTGTCTGGAAGAATAGGGAGGATTATAACAGACATTTGAGTGCAAATTCCTATGCAGGCTCCATCAATCCTGATTTTAATTTCAGTTCTTCCTTCAATATTACAGGAAAAATGGAGGCGCTTAAAGAAAGACTCGGTTTCGGCGATGAAATAAAGGATGGCATTAACTGGGCATATACGACAAGTGAGCTGGATGCAACAACCGTTCTGATCGTTGCAGTTATATTGATCATGATCATTTTGGCGGGGTATCTGATCATTTATAACATTTTCCTGATCGCGATCACGTCCGATATTCATTATTATGGTCTGTTGAAAACGATCGGAATGACGAACAGGCAGTTGAAAAAAATGGTTTTAAGGCAGGCATTGTTTTTAAGTGTGATCGCGATCCCGGTAGGCATGCTTCTGGGCTATCTGATATCATATTTTGTAGTGCCTCTGATTGCAAATAATATGTTGACAGATGCATGCAAGGTTTATCCGAATGGATTTGTGTTTCTTGCCTGTGCTGTATTTGCGTGGATTACAGTCAGGATCAGTTGCGCAAAGCCCTGCAGGATCATTCGGAAAATATCTCCGGTAGAGGCTGTAAAGTTCAGTGACTGTCCGGTAGAAAAGCTGTCAAAGCATAAAAAGGCAAAGTGGGTAACGCCGTTTTCCATGGCATGGGAAAATCTGAAAAGAAATAAGAAGAGAACGACAGCGGTGCTATTATCCATGGTACTCAGCGTTCTGATGATCAATGTTACAGTATCGATCGTTTCCTGCTTTGATGAAGATAAATATATTTCCATGTTTGCGGGCAGTGATTTTTCCATTGCAGATGCCACGTTATATAATCTCAGTGCTATTGACAAAAATCTGGAGGGAGTATCTGCACAGGATATGGAAGCACTCAGAGCAATGGATGGTGTTACAGAATCCGGTGCAATCTATATGGAGGAATCGGAGCAGAAGCTGGAAGGCGATGCATGGGAAAGGATGAAAAAAATATATGAGGAACATACTGACTGGTATGTGCAAAGCCCGGATGAAAAAGAGTGGTGGGATTCGTGTATTTACGACCGGAAAGAGATCAGCTCTCATTTGTATGGTGTGGATGAGCTGATCTTCCATGCACTGGAACTGGAAACGGATAAGGTCGACTGGAATACTTTTTGCTCCGGCGATTATGCCATTGTATCTTCTATGTTGGATAGTGACGGCAACGATGCGGATCTGGCGCTGTATCAGGTAGGAGAGAAAATACCGGTTCAGCTGCCGGATGGCAGCACAAAGGAATATGAGGTCATTGGAATCGGAGATGTGCCATATGTCATGGGACCAATGCACAGCCATGGAATGGACATCTATATAACAATACCCGCTGCGGAATATCTGAAGGTTGTGCCACAGGCGAAGGGCGCTTTGCAATTCATGATCAATGTGGAGAAGGAGTATCTTGAGGCAGATGAGGCATATGTAGAACAGTATTGTAATGTGACAAATCAAAAGTTGGATTTTAAATCCAGAAAAATGTATCTGCAGGAATTTAAAGATATGGTAAACATGTTTCTGATCGTAGGAGGTGCGTTGAGTGCGATCCTGGCGCTGATCGGCATTTTGAATTTTATCAATCTGACTTACACCTCGATCCATGAACGGAAACAGGAACTGAAAATCTTATGGTCTGTCGGTATGACAAAAAAGCAGATCGCTTCCATGCTTTCCTTTGAAGGAATGCTGAGAATGGGACTTGCATTTGTACTTGTACTGACGGTAGGGCAGCTACTGAATTACTACGTTGTATATGCGATTGCCGGTGGTATGATCATGTTTACCAGCCATTATGTGATCTGGCCGATGCTTGTATGTATCCCTGTATTTGGGGTGATTGCAGCATTGATTCCGAGATCTATGGTAAAGAAAATATTCTGATGCAGGTTTCTTTTTCAAATGATATAATGATGTCAGGGGCAAAAGGCACGAATTTGATGCCTATAGAAAAGCAAAGAAAGGCATAAGGCGAAAATGCAGGCGGAAAGAAACTCGAAATCTCCCATCAGTGAAGAACTTACACAAATCTTCCGGAGGAAGAGATCGTAGATGAGATGGGAAGGTCTGTTTGCGCCGGATGAGAAGGATTAGCATGAGACAATTATATGAGGGATTTAAGAAAACTGTAGTGGCAGCAGGCATATGTATATGTTGCCTGGGGCTTACTGCGTGTGGAAAGAAGGAAGCGCAGCAGGCGGTAGAGCAGGAAACAGTACAGATGCAGGAGAATGAAACTGTGGGTAAACAGGCAGCAGACGGCGCAGATGATCTGAAGAATGCTGAGGCAGATAAGGAGACAGAAAACAGAGGTACAGAGCATGATGCAGATACACAGAGCAGTACCGATGCAGCGTCTGAAGTAAATGAAAAGGATGCAGCGGCAGAGCAGAAAAGCATGGAAAACGGCGATTATATTCTGGCGCGGCCGTCTCAAAATGGGGCATTGTCTGTGAAAGGCACACAGCTTGTAGATGAAAAAGGACAGGCGGTGCAGCTTCGGGGGATCAGCACACACGGTATTGCGTGGTTTCCCGACTTTGTAAATCAGGATGCTGTGATGCAGCTTAGCAAAGACTGGGGTGCGAACCTGTTTCGGATCGCCATGTATACGGATGAGAACGGCGGGTATTGTACAGACGGAGACAAGGAAAAGCTGAAGGCACTTGTGACAGACGGTGTCGAATATGCAAAGCAGGCGGATATGTATGTGATCGTGGACTGGCATATTCTGCATGACAGCAATCCTTTGACCCATAAGGCGGAAGCCCTGCAATTTTTTAAAGAAATGACGGAGAAGCTGAAAGGCGAAAAGCATGTGCTGTATGAGATCTGTAATGAGCCAAACAGCGGCTGCAGCTGGGAGGATATCAAGACGTATGCCAATGAGGTGATCCCTGTGATACGTGAAAATGCTCCGGAAGCGGTAATACTGGTTGGCACACCAACTTGGAGCCAGGAAATTGAAAAGCCGCAAAATGATCCGATCACAGGCTATGACAATATTATGTATACACTTCACTTCTACGCAGCAACGCACAAAGAAGATCTGCGCAGTAAAATGGTAAATGCGGTAGAAGCCGGAACGCCTGTATTTGTCAGCGAATACGGTCTGTGTGATGCAAGCGGAAACGGTGGGAATGATCTTGGACAGGCGCAGAGCTGGATCGATACGATGGATCAGCACGGCATCAGTTATGCGGTATGGAGCTTCTGTAATAAAGAGGAGACTTCGGCATTGATCGCTTCTTCCTGCCGGAAAACCTCCGGTTTTACCAGAGAAGATCTGAGCGAGAGCGGAAAATGGATCATGGATATGCTCCATACAGTAAAGACAGAGGATGGAAGTACGCAGACCGTCGTAGACAGCAAGGATAAAACACAAAATCAAAATAATGGATCCGGTGTATCTGAGAGAACAGAAGCAGATGAGACAGAAGGAAAGACTGGTACAGATGTATCAGAAAAAAGGTTAAACAGTGGTAATCTGTCGGTGGATGCAAAACTGACAGGCAGCTGGGAATCCGAAGGCAGAACCTTTTATCAGTATCAACTGACAATAACGAATAATGGGGAGGCAGATGTATCATCATGGGAGATCTCCCTGCAGTTTTCGGATACGATAACACTGTCTGATGGCTGGAATGGGGAATATCAGGCTGATGGAAGCACACTTACGATCCATTCTCTGGATTACAATAGTGAGATTGAAAAAGGGGCGTCCACGGCTGACGTAGGATTTATAGTCAGTGCAGCCGGGACGCTGGAGATTGAATAAAAATACAGCTTTCAACTATGGAAAGCTGTCAGGCAGAGCAGGTCAGAAGACGGAAGACCTGCTCTGCTGTTTTTTTTAGATTTTGTCCGGCCACAGCCGGATCCATTGCTTCTTCTAAGCTGACAGGCTTTTGCAGAATAGGAAAATACGCATCAATGCCATATGTGTTGCAAAGCATGGCATCATCAGCGGCACAGCCACAAAAGGCAATCACTTTTTTATTGTATTTTTTTGCAAGGGAGGCGATACCGACAGGTGCCTTTCCCATAACTGTCTGACTATCCAGGCGGCCTTCACCGGTGATGATAAGGTCAGCATCCTGTATGGCAGCCTCCATATGAGTTTCTTCTAAGACAATAGAAATACCGGATTGCAGTCTGCCGCCCAGATAGGCAGAAAATGCAAAACCAAGACCGCCTGCTGCGCCCGCACCGGGCATGTTTTTATCAGCTTTTTTGTTATGGATTTTCTGTGTCAGATCGGCAAAAGCAGATAACCATGCATCCATCTGAGAGATCATAGCAGGATCTGCACCCTTTTGCGGACCGTAGATGTAGCTGCAGCCATTTCCGCCACAGAGGGGATTTGTGACATCACATGCGATCCGGAAATCACAGTCTGCAAGAAGGGGATTTGCAAGAGAGGCATCTATGCTGACTATATTTCTGACACCATCTGCGCCGTAAGAGACAGTGTTTCCGGACTGGTCCAGAAAACGGAAGCCAAGTGCCTGCAGCATTCCGACACCGCAGTCATTTGTGGCACTTCCGCCTATTCCGATAATGAAATGCCGGCATCCCTTCTGCAGGGCGTCTGCGATCATTTCACCAACGCCGAAGGTTGTTGCATGGAGAGGGTTTCTCTTTTTATATGGAACTAATGTAATGCCTGCGGCAGAAGCCATTTCTATAATGGCGGTTTTTTTATGCAGAATGCCATAAGAGGCACTTACCGGATCGCCAAGAGGGCCTGTGACCGTGACGGCTTCTGTTTTTCCCTGCATTCCCATAGTCAGGGCAGTGGCAGTTCCTTCTCCGCCGTCAGCTAAAGGACGGATATTCACATCGATATTTTCTGAGGCAAGAAGAATGCCTTCTTTTATTGCAGCAGCAGCCTCCATGGAAGAAAGACTTCCCTTGAAGGAATCTATGGCGATGAGAACTTTCATATGTCGCTCCTCCTGTTTTCTTGTGATAGAAGTATTTTATAATGCAGTACAAAAGTCTGTGTAAGGCCTGTACCACCCACGGACTCTATAAGCACTTACGGGGCAGGTAGCTATAGTATAGCAGAGATCAAAGAAAAAAGCAGGTAGTAAGGAAAAGATGTTTTAAGGGAATAGTTTGAACTGCTACTTGACAAAATAACAGGATATGCTAAACTGTATTACACGAAGCAGTACAGTTAATACAGGGACAATATAAAGGAAAGGAGAATCTATGATTCAACTGGATGAGAGAAGCAGTAAACCTCTCTATGAACAGATTATCGAGCAGTTTAAGCTTCTGGTGGCACGGGGAAGTCTGATGCCGGAAGATGCGATCCCCTCGGTGAGAAAGCTGGCATCCCAGCTTGGCATTACACCGTCTACGGTAGCAAAGGCTTATCAGGAACTGGAAAGACAGGGCGTGATCGAAACAATCCGGGCAAAGGGTACCTTTATAGCCCGGAAGGTGGAGCTTCAGGCAGATGACAGGAAGCTTTCTGCGCTTCATCAGTCACTCAGTAGTATAGCACTGGAGCTGAAAATGATGGGTTATACAAAGGAGCAGGCCATGGAACTTATGGCTGAGGCGTTTGAAGAGATTTAGTACCGGATCAGTTTGACAGAGAAGGTAAAAATGATGATTTTAAGTATGACAGGGGAGGATACAGATGTTAGAAGCAAGAAATGTAACAAAAAAATACGGAAAGAAAACCGCTGTAGCCGATGCCACATTTCTGGGAGAGAGAGGCAGGATACACGGTCTGGTCGGAGAAAACGGAGCGGGAAAGACGACACTTTTGAAATGCATGGCAGGTATTTACAGACCGGAAGGCGGCAGTATTACATATGATGGAAAACCTGTATATGATAATGAAAAAATGCTGGAGCGTGTTGCTTTTATCTCTGATTCGCAGGAGTTCTTTTCTATATATACTGCAAAGGGACTGCTTAGGTTTTATCAGAAGTGTTATCCGGATTTTCAGATGGATCAGTTTATGAAGCTGAACCAGAAATTCGATATAGATCTGAAAAAGGGGATCGGGGCGATGTCAAAAGGACAGAAAATGCGGTTTTCATTTATGCTGGCGATTGCGAGGAGACCGGATTATATTTTGATGGATGAGCCGACAGACGGACTGGATGCCGGAAGCCGCAAATATCTGAAAGATATCCTGATCGAAGAAACGGAAAAGAGAGAGCTTGGTGTGGTGCTGTCCTCCCATGATCTGAATGGAATGGAGATGCTCTGTGATGAAGTATCCTTTATGAAGCGGGGCAGAATACAGATACACAGTGATATGGATGATGTGATCGAAGGTGTCCAGAAATGGCAGGGAGAGCTTGCAGGAGAGGATATGGAAAAGCTGAAAAAAAAGATTCCGCTTTTCGATATACAACAGATGGGCAGAGTTGTTACGTTCCAGACAATGGGAAATGCGGCAGAAAATGAAGAGAAGCTTGTAAAGCTTGGTGTGGAGGCGTTGGCAAGACAGAAAATCACTTTTGAAGAAGTATTTCTGACATGGGATGAAAATGTAGAATTACTGCAGAAACAGAAGAAAGAGGAGGGGTTAGCATGAAGAAACTATTATACAGAGACAGGTGGGAGATCGTTCTGCTGATCGTTGTATCGGCTCTGCTCATACTGCTGGGGCTGAGAACGACTGCAGCTAACAGCAGATCACTTGCAGATAGCATGTCTTCTTATCAGAAGCTTATAGCTGGCTATGATTCACAAATAAAAAATGCAAAAGATGCAGATACAAGGGCTGCACTGATTGGAAACAAGTCGGGAACAGAAGAGATGCTGGTAGATATGGCGCACTGGTTTCAGGAATCATATATTGCCGGACCGGGCGAAACCGCAGAAAGAGTTATTGTTCTGTTATTTGTCATGCAATTTGTCAAATGGCTGCTGTTTGAAAAACGAAATGGCGTAGAATTTGCTGCAACCTTACCCATTAGCAGAAGAAGAGCATTTATGCATGAGGCTGTGCTTGGAACTGTGCTTCTTGTGGGCAGTGCCATTGTGTATCTGGCAGGACTTCTGACTGTTTATCAGACACTTCTGAATAAATGTGGAACGATTATAACAGACAGTAATGTACTTGCAGGTGTAAAAGATTTCTCTAAAGTATCCGTTTCTTATCTGCTTGCTCCTTTTGTGTTTGCTCTTTTGCTTTACAGCATTTTGTTATGCATGAGAGCGGTATCCAACTCTCCCGGCGCATGTATGTTTCTGTGTGGTTTGGGGTGGCTTCTGTTTCATTATGCAGACTTTGGAAAGGCAACAGCTGCTATAGAAGATTTTAAACAGAAGTATAATCTGATGCTGAATGGCATTATGTATGCACCGGATACAAGAGAGCTGCCGGATGCTTTTCATATGCTGCCTGTGCTGCTGATCCTGTTGCTTTTCTGTCTGTTGTTTTTCAGGATCGGCGCCTGCCTGGAAAAAAGAAAGAATCTGTCCAAAGGCGGAGCTTTCCAGTCTGAGTGGCTGACAGGGGCGATAGTCATTGTCAGTATGCTCTTGCTCTTTCGGTTTGCGCAGGCTTCGGCATCTGTTTTACTGGACTATACGGGGCATGGCTTTTATATTCCGTTCTGTATACTGTCTGTAGTTCTTGCTTTTGCTTCAGGAGCTGGTCTGTTTTATATATTGCGGGAGAAGTAATTCGGATTTTGTGAGTGTACAAGGTGAATAAAGAAAAAAGAGCAGATCAAATTGAACTGCTCTTTTTTCCCTTACAGGAAAATATATTTCGCGACAAACAACACAGCAAGCACATACATCAGTGGTGTGATCTTTTTTGCTTTTTTGGTAAACAGATTGATGATGACATAGGAAATCACGCCGATCGCAATACCTTCTGAAATGCTGTACATCAGGGGCATGGCAAGCAGGCAGAGGTAAGCGGGAACTGCTTCGGTCAGATCATCAAAGCTGATGTCTGTTACTGCGGTTACCATCAGGAAACCGACGAAGATCAGAGCCGGAGCGGTGGCAAAGCCCGGAATGGCTGTGAAGACCGGGGCAAAGAAGATGGCAAGCAGGAACATCAGTCCGGTCACAACAGAGGCAAGACCGGTTCTGGCACCTGCACCGACACCGGCGGAGCTTTCCACATAGGTGGTTGTTGTGGAAGTACCAAAGATAGCACCGACTAACGTAGCGATTGCATCTGCAAACAAAGCCTGTTTGATGCGAGGCAGCTTTTCGTCCTTGTCAAGCATGTCTGCCTTTGTCGCAACGCCGACCAAAGTACCGATCGTGTCAAACATATCAACAAAAAGAAAAGCAAATAAAATGGCAATGAAATTACTGATGCTGACACCTGAAAAATCAGCTTTAAATACTTGTCCGAAGGTCAGGGAAAACTTGGAGAAATCGGTAATGGCAAGGGATGGATATAAGGAATAGAAGCCTTCCTCCGGTGTTACCTGATAGATACCGACTGCCTGACAGAGCATACCAAGAACCCATGTGGCGATAATACCGATCAGGATAGATCCCTTTACATTGCGGGCATATAAAATAGCGGTCAGGAAAAGACCGATCAGGGCAAGCAGTGCACAGATACCTTCTGTTCCGAACTTGGAACGGAAGCTGACATAAGTGATCAGAGTCGAATCGCTGTTGACGACGATATGAGCACCCTGCAGACCGATGAAAGCGATGTAAAGACCGATACCTGCGCTGACGCCCTTCTTGAGCATGCTTGGAATCGCGTTGAAAATAGCTTCGCGGACATTGGTGAGTGATAAAACAATAAAAATAATACCTTCCACCGCAACAGCAGAAAGTGCAACGCGCCAGTCATAGCCCATGCCAAGGCAGACTGTGTAAGCAAAGTAAGCATTCAGCCCCATGCCCGGAGCAAGCGCAAACGGATAGTTCGCAAACAGTGCCATGCACATGGTGCCAAAGAAGGCAGATAAGCAGGTCGCGATCAGAACGGCTGTAGCGTCCATGCCTGCTGCGGAGAGCATGCTTGGGTTGATCGCCAGAATATATGCCATTGTCATAAAGGTTGTAATACCGGCAAGAACCTCGGTACGGACATCGGTTCCGTTTTCTTTGAGCTTAAATAACTTTTCCATAAATGAGAAATCCTTTCTTCCATAAGGTTAGTACTGGCTAATAAAATCCTTATATATAGTATACTATCTGCCACATGAAATAAAAAGGGTAATTTGTATCGCAGCTACAAAAGGACAAGGATAGATATTGGGGCAAATGGTTAAATCCGTAGATCAATATGTCGATGTATATAATGTAAGTATCAAAAGTCCAAAATACAGGGAAGTATATAACTTGATCACAATAGCAACAGGGAGGTTGAAAAGATGAAGCTTAAGGATGCAATGCCTATTTATCAGAGATACAGGCAGCAGCTTGTTGATCAGACACGCAGTCTGGTAAAGCAGAGAGATGCTGCGAAAGCCAAATTTGAGGCAACCAATGACCAGACATGGTCGGATGAGGCTGCAACGCTGCAGCTTTCGATCGAAAAGACACAGGAAGAATTTAATAAGAATCAGGAAGTGCTGGACGGTCTGACAGAACAGTGGTGTCTGGCGGCAAATGCGGAAAATGCAAAGGCACTGGCAGATCCCGAAACAGGTATGGCAGCGACCATGGCTAAGATCATGACAACGGTAGCCAGAATGTGTGCGGGGGATAAGGTGCCATATGCGGATGAAAAGAAGCTGATGGAGTATGATTCGGATCTGTATGGCAAGGCAAAGCAGGCACAGATGATGATGGCTGCCATGAAAGAAAAGCAGAAGGAATACGATTCTCTCTGGGATGATGAGGAAGGCGGAGAATACGATCCGGAAGGTGTCGCTGACAATACGGAGGCACAGGGCGAACTGCCTGAGGTGCCTGAACTATCCGAGACACCTGAACTGTCAGGGATCACTGACCAACAATAAGCGCGGGGTAACCAAAATCCCATAAGAGTGTTTCAAAGCTGCTTTCCAGATAGCTGATGATATCCTCTTCTTCATAGCCTGTCATACGGGTCAGGATGACAAGGGATTCACGCACTGTCTCATAAGAAAGGACAGGCGCATCCTGTGCCTGATATTGTAAGAACAGACTGTGACGGATCGCGGTATACTGGAGCGTCGTCCATTCAAGGCGCATCAGCATGTGTGACAGGGAAAGGTCTTCATCAATGAGAAGATCTGCATAGATGTCGTTTGCCAGATAGTTTCTCAGGAGTGGATGATAGACAGAAAAGCTGCGCATGAAGTCTTCCCAGAGGGATGCCATACGGGCATCTGCATCGGTCGGCTCCTGAAATAACAGTGTTAAATTTTCTGCCTGTTCCATCAGTGGAGAAAGGTAAGCAGTATACAACCCTTCCTGCAGGTAATTGACGGAAAGATCCTGCAGAAGTTCATTACATTCGTATAACAGATCGGAAATGACACATGGCATTTCATGAATAGCCTGCAGCAGTTGCTGCAGGTTTTCTTTTTGGAAATAAGATGCAATCAAATCCGTTGTCAGTTTTTTACCGGATTTTTCTTCCCACAGCAGCTCCTGCAGAAAATAGAAGGCAGTCAGAAGTGCTTCCTCCGGTGTCAGACTAGCATCAGAAAAAAGCCGGATCAAATGATCCCGCAGCAAAAATGCTGCCTGTATCTGACCGGCAGATGGAGGCAGAATCTGTTTGGAAAGCATGGTATAAGAAGGAAATCCCATAGTATCAGCCTGCTGCCACAGATCGATCACTGCAGGGCAGCATGGCATAAGAGAAGCCTCTTTATGGGTAGAGAACGTATGCAGTTCCCTTGGAAATAAGGTACAGGTTTTGGACAACACGCTGTCTCCGTAGGTTTGTACAAGACAACATAATTTATTATCGGTTAGAAAAGGACAACGATGGTCCGGCAGAAGCCGGATCACATCTTCCCCTTCTTTTTTTGTGATATAGGAAGAAAGCTTTCTGCGATCTGCATCCATAGAGTCAGGCGCAGAGAGTGTTTTCCAGTTATGCTTTGTTGTATCATCTACATAGATCTTCCACTCCTGACAGCAGGTGATCGGACAGGAATCGGCGGTGCAGGTAAATTGTGTATAATAGTCGGGGTAAATTGTCAGCATAGGGTAACTTCCTTATTATAATTTTGTTCTGCTATCCGAAATGTAACAGAATGTGCCAGGGCACATTCTTTCTATCTCTCATATTGTAACATGGCAGGAGAAAAATTGCGCTAAAACATCAAAAATTGCAGAAAATAGTAGAAAATTAGACAGATTTCCTCTTTTTTCTTCCGGATTTGTGCGTTATAATATGCCTTGGCTGTATACGGAGAGTTGTATACAGACCACATTATAGAACCTGATTTATTCCGGTCAGCAGCCGGACAGCCATGCGGACATTGTCCGGTGACTGACATCGAAAAGCGGGAAATTGTCTGCCGGTGTTGGAAGAAAATCAGTTTTGAGGAAAAAGTCATGAGTAAAACAAAAGAAAATGTAGTAGATAAAGCGGTCTATTCATTTAACAGAAAAGTATTCTGTGATGGTATGCGGGATGGATTTCCGATTGCCCTTGGCTATTTTGCGGTCTCCTTTTCACTTGGAATCGCAGCAAGAAAAGCCGGGCTGACACCTTTGCAGGGCTTTTTTGCCAGCCTGTTTAACAATGCATCCGCAGGAGAATACGCAGCATTTACATTGATCGCAGCCCACGCGACTTATCTGGAGGTGGCGATCATCACGCTGATCGCAAATGCAAGATATTTATTGATGAGCTGTGCACTGGCGCAGAGATGTGCACCGGGCATGCCATTTTATCACAGACTGATCGTAGGTTATGATGTAACGGATGAATTATTTGGTATTACGATCGCAAGACCCGGATATCTGAATCCATTCTATACCTATGGAGCGATCCTGCTGGCAGCACCTGCCTGGGCACTCGGTACAGCATTTGGTATTATGGCGGGAAATGCATTGCCGCTTCGTATTGTCAGTGCGCTGAGTGTGGCACTGTATGGTATGTTCCTTGCGATCATCATTCCGCCTGCTAAAAAAGATAAGGTTGTAGGTGTGCTGGTTGTGATCAGTTTTGCGCTGAGCTTTGTGTGTGGTTACCTGCCGCTTATTTCAAAGTTGTCGGACGGTACCAGAACGATCCTGTTGACAGTACTGATCGCAGGCGCAGCAGCAATCTTATTCCCGGTAAAGGATACACAAAAAGAGGAGGGACAGACAAGTGAGAAGTAATGTGATCTATATTATTGTCATGGCACTGGTATCTTACACGATCCGTATCCTGCCTCTGACGCTGATCCGCAAACCGATCAAAAACCGGTTTATCCAGTCCTTTTTATATTATGTACCGTATGTCACACTTGCAGTCATGACATTCCCGGCTATCGTACATGCGACACAGAGTCCGATCTCCGGTCTGGCAGCACTGATCGCGGGCATGATCGCAGCATGGCTTGGTGCAGGACTTTTCCCGGTATCTGTTATTTGCTGCCTGCTCGTATTTGTGATAGAGCTGTTTGTATAAGCTATAATAAAAATCATGTGGATTTTTTAGGATATGTATCTATTTTTCGCCACATAATTGCCAATGGCAGTTATGTGGCGTTTGTTGTGTAATAGGAAACTTTGTAATAAGGAAGGAGAACCAAAATGAACCAGACTTTTATGAAAGAAAAACCGATCATCCCGCTTGTCATATCGATGTCACTTCCGATGGCAGCGTCGATGCTGGTCAATTCCCTTTATAATATTGTAGACAGCTATTTTGTGGCAAAGATCAGCGATAAGGCAATGACGGCACTTTCCCTTGTGTATCCGGTGCAGAACCTGATCACGGCGATCGCGGTCGGCTTTTCTGTCGGTGTGAGCGCAGCAATCGCTTTCTATCTGGGTGCGGGAAAGCAGGATAAGGCAGACCAGGCAGCATCAGATGCGATCTTGTACAATACTTTACACGGTATTCTGCTGGTGATCGGCTGTCTACTCTTTATGCCGGCATTTTTGCGTTTTTTTACAGAGGATGAGGCGGTGATCGCTTACGGACTTTCCTATTCGCGGATCGCATTTTCCTTTGCGGTTGTGATCACAGTGGGAATTGCCTATGAAAAGATTTTTCAGGCGGTTGGCAGGATGAAGGTATCGATGATCAGTATGATGGCAGGTTTTATTACAAATATTATTTTAGATCCCGTCCTGATCTTCGGACTGGGACCGTTTCCGAAAATGGGAATGGAAGGTGCGGCGGTTGCAACAGGCATCGGACAGGTCATTACTCTGCTGGTGTATCTGGCGTTTTATTATGCCAGTCCAATTCCGGTCAAAGTACAGTTAAAAAGTTGGAGACCGGATCGTGAAACGGCAAAACGGCTGTACGGTGTCGGAATCCCCGCAACGCTGAATATGGCACTTCCGTCACTTCTGATCTCTGCACTGAATACGATTCTTTCCGGTTTTTCAGAGGCTTATGTGCTGGTGCTTGGCGTCTATTACAAGCTGCAGACTTTCCTGTATCTGCCGGCAAACGGTATCATCCAGGGAATCCGTCCGCTGATCGGTTATAACTACGGCGCAAGGGAGGAAAAGCGGGTAAAACAGATTTACCGTTTTGCCCTTGCCCTGATCATGGGGATCATGGCAGTTGGTATGCTGCTTTGCCTGTGTATTCCGAAGCAGCTTATGGGCATTTTTATCACAAACGGGGAAACGCTGCGTCTGGGTATGACAGCACTCCGGTTGATCAGTCTTGGCTTTGTGGTGTCTTCCGTATCCGTGACATTTTCCGGTGTTCTGGAAGGACTGGGAAAAGGGATTCCATCCTTCTTTATTTCGCTGTCAAGATATGTGGTAGTCATTATCCCTGCTGCATGGCTCCTCAGTAGGAGTCTGGGGGCGGACGGTGTCTTCCTCGCTTTTGGCATTGCGGAGCTTGTAACTGCCGGACTTGCGATAGGCATTTTCCAGTACAATAAGGCTCGCGCTTTCTGACAGAAATTCCTGTGTAGTCAGCATGGACTTTTGCTGCTGTGGCAGCTTTTCATGCCGGAACTGCTGTCTGTATTCCTTCGGGGAAAGCTGATATTGCTGGCGGAAGCCTTTGTTAAAATACTTGGGGTCAGAAAAACCGCAGCTGATACAGATATCAAGCAGGGAAAGATCGGTCAGGAGCAAAAGCCGTCTGGCATTTTCACAGCGTATTTTGAGCAGATACGTCTGGAAGGGCATTCCGAATGTTTCCTTGAACAGATGGGAAAGGTAGTACAGGGAAAGATTTTCACGTGCTGCAATATCGGAAAGCAGCAGCTTTTCTCCTGCATGCTGTTCAATATACTGGGAGATGCTTCTGGTGCGTCTGGCATTTTCATGGAGCAGCTGTGATTCCTGATGGGAAAAAAAATGGTGCGGCAAAAGCTGCAGCAGGGAGAAAAAGCAGGCGTTGACCAGACTGGCGCAGCGGAGCGTAAAGCAGGCATCTTTTTGAAAATAAGCAAGGGCAAGTGCTGTCATGTCGGAAAAAAGTGTCCGGTACTGCATATCAGCACTGGCAGACAGAACACAGGATATAAATTCCAGATGATCGATCTCGGGATAATACGGAGCAAAAAAGGCGGATGAGACCTGCAGGGAAAGAAGCAGCGCAGGCTTGTCCGCTTTTATTTCGTGGCTCTGGAACGGATTGATCAGCCAGAAGTCGCCGGGCTGCAGCAAAAGTGTCTGCCCGGGCAGCAGGATGGAGATGTTACCGTCCAGCACCAGTCCGAGCTCAAAGTCTTTATGAATGTGTGGTGCGCGGTAGAGCAGATTCACCACAAATACTTTAAAATTGGTTTCCGCATGGGAAATGATCTCGTATTCTCTTTTCATCATGTCTATTATGATAGCATAAGACAGCAAATTAGTCATGTTTTTTCCTTAAACTTGTAACAGTCAAAAGCTGTGATCCATAGTAGGATAAATACATCAAAAACAACTCCGGTGATGCACGGAGGCGATAGAATGCACCGCGTGCAGTAGTACAGGAAAAGGAGGAATACAATATGTCACAGTTTAAATATTCAGTAGGACCATGGAACGTACATCCGGGAGCAGATTCTTACGGACCGGCAACAAGAGCAGATATCCCGGCAGACGAAAAATATAAAAAATTTGCAGAGATTGGATTTTCAGCCGTGCAATCAGGATAAATCTTTCGGCGTGGAAAATCTGCGTGCTGCCTTTAATCAGGTAAAGGTACTGAAGGAAAACGGCTATGGAAGTCATGGTGAATATGTCGGACTGGATGTAAAAGCAATGCGTACCACGAAGGGCGAAGACAGCTATAAACATCTGGAAAACAGAGATTTTGAAGCACATGAAATGTATGTGATGAATTTACTGATGGGGATTGAATAAGTATGGAAAAAAAGAAGGTAATCGCGGCGGGACATATCTGCCTTGATATCACACCGATGTTTCCGGACAGAAAAGTACAGCATCCGGGGGAGCTCCTGTCCCCCGGAAAGCTTCTGGAGGTTGGCGCGGCTGATGTACATACAGGTGGCAGTGTTGCCAACACGGGTCTTGCCATGAAGAAGCTTGGTGCTGATGTATCTTTGATGGGAAAAGTCGGAAAAGATGCTTTTGGCAATATGATCCTGGATATTTTGAAAAAACATGATGCGGATACGGATATGCTGATCGAAGAGGGGGAAGAGACCTCTTATTCTGTCGTGCTTGCAATTCCGGGGATTGACCGTATCTTTTTGCATAATGCGGGGGCTAACCGTCATTTTAAGGCGGCGGATATTCCGCAGGAAAAGTTGGAAGAAGCTGCATTGTTCCACTTTGGTTACCCACCGCTAATGCCGGAAATGTATGCGGATAATGGTGCAGAGCTCGTCTCACTGATGAAACGTGCGAAAGCCGCAGGCGTGGCAACTTCGCTGGATATGGCTGCGGTAGATGAAAATGCACCGGCGGGACAGGCAGACTGGAAAGAAATCCTGAAAAATGTGCTGCCGTTTGTTGATTTTTTCGTTCCAAGTGTGGAAGAACTTTGCTTTATGCTGGATCGTGAGCGGTTTCACGAATGGCAGAAGCGGGCGGACGGACGGGATATTACGGAAATTCTGGATGTGGAAAAAGACATCCGTCCTTTGGCAGAGCAGTGTATGGAGTTTGGTGCAAAGGTACTGCTGATCAAATGCGGTGTTCCGGGCATGTATCTGCGTACAGCAGACAAAAATTCGCTGGAGAAAACCGGCAGTAAAGCAGAACTTTCCGCTGATGTGTGGTCAGAGAAAGAGATTTTTGAGAAAAGCTATATACCGGACAGAGTACGTTCCGGGACAGGAGCAGGAGATTCGAGCATTGCAGCATTTCTGACCGCCATGCTGGAAGGCTGTGAGCCGGAGGAAGCACTCCATCTGGCAGCGGCGACCGGTGCCTGCTGTGTGACGGAATATGATGCACTGGGCGGATTGAAACCGTTTGACGAGCTGCGGGCGAAGATCGCCGCAGGTTGGGCAAAATGTCATGCATCGTTAGATGCATGATGTAGCCCCTCGCATCGCCAGATGCATGATAAATATGAAATGGAGGAGAAAAGATGTTAGTCAATATGAATGATGTCCTGCTGCCTGCAAAGAAAGGCAGCTACGGCGTTGGATTTTTTAATGCGGTCAATGTGGAGATGGCAAGAGCCATCATTGAAACAGCAGAAGAACTGAGAGCTCCGGTCATGGTCGGAACAGCAGAAATCCTGCTGCCTGCAATGGAACTGGCAAGGGTAGCGGAATATTTGATCCCAATGGCAGAAAAGGCAAGTGTGCCTGTCTGTGTGCATTACGATCACGGTCTGACCTTTGAAAAATGTATGCAGGCACTGGAACTTGGTTTCACTTCTATTATGTATGACTGCTCTACCGCTCCCTATGAGGAGAATATTGAAAAGGTGGCTGAAATGGTAAAAATCTGTCATGCAATGGGCAGAACGGTGGAAGGCGAGCTGGGACATGTCGGCGATAATGCCGGCGCAGGTAAGCTGGAAAATCCGAGTGACTATTTTACAGATCCGGAAACAGCTGCGGATTTTGTGAAACGGACAGGCGTGGATTCTCTTGCGGTAGCAGTCGGTAACGCACATGGCGATTACGCATTCCCGCCAAAGCTGGATTTTGAGCGCATTCGTGTGATTGCGGAAAAGACCGGCATTCCGCTTGTATTGCATGGCGGCAGCGGACTTTCCGATACAGACTTTAAGACGGCTGTCAAGGAAGGTGTTGCCAAGGTCAATATCTTCACGGATATTGATAAAGCCGGAAAACGCGGTATTGAAGCAGGACTGGCAGCAGGAGAGAAGTCTATGATGGGACTCATTCCGTATGAGATCGATGCCATGAAAGAAGTTGTCCGTGACAAGATTTTATTATTCGGTTCGAATGGAAAAGCCTGAAAACGCATAAAATACTGGAAACGGAGCATAAACGGGAACAGTATGTTGCAATTTTTTGTGCAATATGATACAATCATAAAAGTTAGCGTTGGCTACTCGTTAGCCAACGCTTTTTGTAGTGAGGAACAAAATCAAGCACAAGCGAAGCTTGTATTTGATTTTGCCCGAACGTACAACGAAAAAATCGCAGAGTGCGAAGCACGACTGCCGGCGAGACCGGCAGGATTTTTGAGTTGAGAGGAACAAAATCAGGAGGAAAAATGACTAATGAACGAAAAAGAAACTTTTAAACCTTACATCAGCGCAGATCGGACGCTGCATGAAATGACACCGCTCTCTATCATTGTCGGTATCATTCTTGCGATCGTTTTCGGCGCTGCCAATGCATATCTGGGACTGCGTGTCGGTATGACCGTGTCTGCATCGATCCCGGCGGCTGTTCTTGGTATGGGTGTTTACCGCCTGTGCAGAAAAAAGGACACTATTCTGGAAAGCAACATGGTACAGACGATCGGTTCGGCAGGTGAATCACTTGCAGCCGGTGCAATTTTTACAATGCCGGCACTTTTTTTATGGGCACAGGAGGAAGGCACCAAAATGCCGGGCATTATGGAAATTGCCCTTATCGCCCTGATCGGCGGACTGCTCGGTATCTGCTTTATGGTACCGCTCAGGAAGGCACTGATCGTAAAAGAGCACGGAACACTGCCTTATCCGGAAGGAACTGCCTGTGCGGAAGTACTGCTGGCAGGAGAAAAGGGTGGTGCAAATGCATCGGTCGTATTCCTTGGCATGGGAATCGCAGCACTTTTTAAGTTTATTGTAGATGGCCTGAAGGTCGTATCTTCTGCCGTTACGGTAACGGTACAGAAAATTCACGGAGAGATCAGTGCACAGGTTTATCCGGCACTTGTCAGCGTGGGATATATCTGCGGCTTTAAGATTGCTTCTTATATGTTTGCGGGCGGTATTTTAGGCTGGCTCGTACTCATTCCGATGATCTATTTATTTGGTGCGGATACAACGTTATTCCCTGCAAGCGTTTCTGTGCATGAGCTTTGGGAGCAGGCCGGCGCATCCGGTATCTGGAGCAGCTATATCCGTTATATCGGTGCAGGTGCTGTGGCAACAGGCGGTATTGTGAGTCTGATCAAGTCCCTGCCGCTGATCGTCAGAACATTCGCAGATGCAATGAAAGGATTGAAGGGTTCCGGGAAACAGGCAAATGAACTGCGTACGGAAAAAGACCTGAAGATGTCGGTTGTACTCATTATGCTGGCAATCCTCATTGTTGCTATTGCCGTGACACCGATCATTCCGATCGACGTGATCGGTGCGATCGTGATCGTTATTTTCGGTTTCTTCTTTGCAACTGTTTCTTCCCGCATGGTAGGATTGGTCGGAAGTTCCAATAACCCGGTATCCGGTATGGCGATCGCAACGCTTCTTGCGACAACGGTTCTGCTGAAAGCAACCGGTCATACAGGTATGTCCGGTATGACAGCAGCGATCGCGATCGGTTCTGTGATCTGTATCGTAGCTGCAATGGCAGGTGATATGTCGCAGGATTTAAAGACCGGTTACATTTTAGGTGCAACACCGGTGAAACAGCAGTACGGTGAAATGATCGGAACGGTTGTATCTGCCGTAACGATCGGCTTTGTATTATATCTGTTAAATGCAGCCTGGGGCTTTGGTACTCCGGAGCTTTCCGCACCACAGGCAACACTCATGAAGATGATCGTAGAAGGTGTTATGGGTGGCAATCTGCCATGGACACTTGTTTTTATCGGTGTATTTATTGCACTTGTGGTAGAGCTTCTTGGCATTCCGGTACTGCCGTTTGCCATTGGTCTGTATCTGCCGATCGAGCTCAGCTCCTGCATCATGATCGGTGGTGTTTTACGCTGGGCACTGGAAAAGAAAAAATATAAGAGTGGGGAGCAGAAGGAAAGCGCGATCTCAAACGGTGTGCTCTGCTGTTCCGGTATGATCGCAGGTGAAGGTCTGATTGGTATTTTACTTGCTGTATTTGCAGTCGTAAAAGTAAACGGAAGATCACTTGCAGAGTATATTGATCTGTCAGGCAGTGTAAATCTTGGACAGATTGGAGCACTTGTTGTACTTGCCCTTGTCATTTTATCGATCCTGAAATTTACGATCTGGAATAAAAAGGTTGACAAAGAGTAACTATGAAAAAACAAGATAATTTTTTGGAATATATACCGAAGATCAAAGAGGGAATAAGCTGGAAGCCGGAACAAGACCATGTCATCATTGATATGGAAAACAAAGGTCTGGCGAACCGCATTGCGCAGATCTGTTTTGGCAGACCAAAGGTCAGCCATATCACGCTGGAAGAGCTGGGCAGCTTTATCTGGCAGCAGATTGACGGAGAGAAAAGCATCCTGCAGATCGGTGAACTGGTGCAGGAAGCCTTTGGCGAAAAAGCAGAGCCCTTATATGAAAGACTGGCGCAGTATATGAAGATACTGTATGGAAAAGGCTTTATTACGTTTTGTAAGGTATAACATGCATATGAATGCATGTGAATAAAAAGAAAACCAGAATAAGAATCCCGGATGTAACAGCCTGTGGCTGCTTCATCCGGGATTTCTCTGTGATAGTATATATAATGCAAGCGACCGAATTCAGCGTGAGAGTGTACTAGGAATATTACATTCTTTTTGATTGGGTTGTAGATCTGGTAATAACTTATATCGGCAAGAAAAATAAAGGAAATAATATATAGCAGTACATTTATTGCCGATAATGTGGTATACTAATGAAAACAAACGTGGATTAAAACTTTAAAAAGGAGGACATATATGCAGTATCTTTCCGTGGCAGAGGTGGCAAAAAAGTGGAATGTATCGGAACGCAGTGTGAGAAATTATTGTGCGCAGGGACGTGTACCGGAAGCCTTTTTGAAAGGGAAAACATGGTATATTCCGGAAAACGCAGAAAAGCCCGAGCGTTCCAATAAAAAGGAGCAGCCGGTAACTTTGCTGGATGTTTTGCAGGATGAAAAGGCAAACAGATATGCCGGTGGTATTTATCATAAGACACAGATCGAACTGACCTATAATTCAAACCACATGGAAGGCAGTCGCCTGACACACGATCAGACCCGGTATATTTTTGAGACAAACACGATCGGAATCGAAAAAGAAGTGCTCAACGTAGATGATGTGATTGAAACGGCAAATCATTTCCGCTGTATTGACAGCATCATTGACTGTGCAAAAACAACTCTTACAGAAAAGTTTATCAAAGAACTGCATCTGATCTTGAAGAACGGCACCAGTGATTCCAGAAAAGAATGGTTTGCTGTCGGTAACTATAAAAAACTGCCGAATGAAGTTGGGGGTATGGAAACTGCACTTCCGGAAGAAGTTGCCGGTGAGATGAAGAAGCTGCTGGCAGCGTATAACAGTAAGGAAGAAAAGTCATTGGAAGATATTCTGGATTTCCATGTAAAATTTGAACGGATTCATCCGTTTCAGGATGGAAATGGGCGTGTAGGGCGACTTATCCTGTTTAAGGAATGTCTGAAATATCATATTGTTCCGTTTATTATTGAGGATGATCTGAAGCTGTTCTATTATCGTGGACTGAAGGAATGGAACAATGAGAAGGGATATCTGACGGATACTTGTCTGACAGCGCAGGACAGATATAAGGCGTATTTAGATTATTTTAGAATTGCATATTGACAGCATTGGTTTATAGATATAAACTAAAATCACAATAGATTTACAACTATAAACCAACAATCCAAAGAACACAGGAGAGGAGTATGGCAAATGGAATATGCAAAGTTATGTGACAGTGAATATCGCTTTATGTGTGTGATCTGGGAGGCAGAGCCGGTAAGCTCCGGCGAACTGGTCAGCTTATGTCAGGAAAAGCTGGGCTGGAAGAAGTCAACGACCTACACCGTGCTCAGAAAGCTGTGCGAGAAGGGGTATCTGGAAAATAAGGAGACGATCGTATCAGCACTGGTATCGAAAGAGCAGGTACAGGCAAAGGAATCAGAGGAGTTTGTGGAGAGAACCTTTGACGGCTCGCTGCCCGGTTTTATAGCTGCTTTTCTGGGAGGCAGAAAGATATCCGGTGAGGAAGCGGAGGCGCTCAAACAGATGATCGAGGCATATAAGGAGGTGTAAAGGATGCGTGGATGGGTAGAATTTTACATGTTATTTCTGCAGCGAAATGGCATATTGACACTGGTGATCCTTGCTGTATTATTGGTGCGGCTCCTTTTACGCAGACTGCCTAAAAAATACAGCTATCTGCTCTGGTCAGTAGTCGGGATCCGTATGCTTTTAAAGCTGCAGCTTCCGTCGCGGTTTGGTCTGCTCAGCCTCTGGCATTATATGACGCAGCAAATCAGTGGCTCACAGCTTTTGACAGCTCCGAAGCAGCTGACTAATATGCAGAAGATAACGGATCCGCAGGCAGGGGCGCAGAATCTACAGCCTGCAGGGCAGCTTATTACAGGACAGACAGTGACCGGAGCAACACAGGGACTGTCACAGGCAGGATCCGGACTGGGCAGCGGAGTGAATCAGATTTTGCAGATCTGTATGCTTATCTGGATCGCTGGCATGATCGTACTGCTGCTGTATGGTATTTTATCTTATTTTAAATGCAGGAGAATGACTGTGCAGGCAGTACATATGGAAGGCAATATCTGGGAATGTGATCATCTGACAACCCCGTTTGTGCTTGGAATCGTCAGACCACGTATTTACATTCCGTTTCATTTATCGGCGGAAGAAAAGCCATATATTCTGGCACATGAAACATATCACATCAAAAGGGGCGATCCAATCGTGCGGCTGCTTGCATTTGTGCTATTGACGTTTTACTGGATCAATCCATTTGTCTGGCTTGCCTATTTTTTGATGATCAGGGATATGGAAATGAGCTGTGATGAAGCTGTGCTTCTGCAGCTTGGGACAAAGATCAGGAAAGCATACAGTAACTCTTTGCTTACTTTTGCAACAGGTAGGAAGCAGGTTACCTTCTCCCCGCTTGCATTTGGAGAATCTGACACATCAGGGCGTATTAAAAATATTCTGGACTTTAAAAAGCCGAAGGTGTGGGGCAGTTTTCTGGCGATACTGGCTGTGATACTGGCAGCAGTATTCTGTCTGACCGGTCAGAAAACAGAGGATGACACAAGTGCTTCACAGAGTGAGCAGCAGGTAACTGACAGCTCTCGAAGTGCACAGGCAGAAGCAGCAAAGCAGGAGACAGAAGCTGCCAGACAGATGGCAGAACAGACGCAGCAGGATGCAGCATCGGCAGAGGATGCCAAACAGGCAGCAGCACAGAAACAGAAGGAAACAGAGAAAGCGGCAGAAGCTGCTGCAGAGAGTGCACGTCAAGAAATGGAAAAGCAGGTGCAGGACATGATGGACAGTATTCTGGCAGAACTTGACGGTGATCTTTCCAAGGCTTATCCATGGGTCAATACGGCAGAGTTTAAGGAAGATGCCAATGTACTGATCAAAATGGCAGAAGATCCGACCGGTCAGTATGCAGCGTATGGTTTTCTTTGCGGCGAATATGGAAGCTATGGGATTCTTTTGAATGACAAGTTAAACGGCGAGGATAACTGGAATTATTTCTATACACCATGGGCTTATACCGGTACATCCGACTCAGAGCCGACCATGGAAAAAGCAGCCGACGGATATAGCGGAACCTTTACCTTCCCGGCTCCTGCGAGTGATCCGGCAGACAGCAGCATACAGGTAAAAACATGGAAGCTGCAGAGCTACGATACGGGAACGATTGAGATAGAAGATGTGACAAAGAGTGCGGAAAATGAGTTGTTGTACGGCAACACCATAGCTGCGCTGGATGATCAGACGCAGTTTGCACTTGTTGATATCGGGCTGGAGCATGATGTGCTTTTGGTGACAGAGCAGAGCTATACTTACGATACGGGTATAGAAGCTGCGCTGTACTGTCAGGTGTATTATAGCATAGATGGCAGTGTAAAGGATCTGGGCAGTGTGGAAAGCGAAGGAACCGCATATCCTGTCAGCTATGGGCAGGAATGCATCTATACGGCAGGAAATCACAGTGTAAGTAAATATGTGATCGATGAAATGACATATCAGCTCATCTGTGAGCAGAAGGATGAGGTAAGCTACGATGCAGACGGAACTGCTTCCTATATCCGTTCTTATCCGGGGATGGATAAAGAAAAAAGCAGTACAGAGAAGGCATTTAACGAGGCGATGGAAGCTTACCATGAGGCAGTCCCGATCAGTTTTTCTTATGGAGCGTCCGAATAGCAGCATTTTTGTGATAAATACATAGAAATGCAATTCGGAAGAATACTAAATACATAAGAAATTCGTAGAAAAGGAGAGATTGTCCGATGGGAAAAGAAATACAGAATATGTTTTGTTTCCAATGTGAACAGACTGCAGGCTGCGATGGCTGCAGCGGAAAGGTAGGCGTTTGCGGTAAAACCGCGGAGGTGGCAAATCTGCAGGATGAGCTGACCGGCGCATTGATTGGGCTTGCCCGTTCTTTAAACGGAGCCGGGAAAGTAGAGCAGAAGACAAGTGATCTTGTGATCCGTTCTTTATTCGCAACACTGACAAATGTCAATTTTAATGAAGCATCTATCAAAGAAATGATCGCAGCGGTGCAGCAGGAAAAGAACAGCTTGAAGCCCGGCTGCAGGAGCTGCGCAAATCCTTGCGGAATGACAGAGAATCTGCGGCTTGACAGCATCTGGAGGGCAGAGGAAAACATCAGATCGTTAAAATCCCTTGTATTATTCGGACTGCGTGGTATGGCAGCTTATGCATATCATGCCATGGTATTGGGCTTCCGGAATGAAGAGGTAAACTATTTCTTTATGAAAGCACTCTTTTTACTGGGAGAAGAATTGACGGTAGAAGAGCTTCTGCCGCTTGTAGATGAAGTGGGAGAAAAGAATCTGCTCTGTCTGGAACTGTTAGATCGTGCTAACACGGAAAGCTATGGAAATCCGCAACCGACAGAAGTACCGCTGAAGATTGAAAAAGGACCGTTTATCGTCATATCCGGTCATGATCTGCTGGATTTAAAGCTTTTACTTGAGCAGACAGACGGGAAAGGCGTAAATGTCTATACACATGGCGAAATGCTGCCTGCCCATGGTTATCCGGAGCTGAAAAAGCATCCGCAGTTAAAAGGAAATTTCGGAACTGCATGGCAGAATCAGCAGAAGGAATTTGAAAATATTCCCGCGCCGGTGTTGTTTACGACTAACTGTCTGATGCCGCCGAAGGAAAGCTATGCAGACAGGATTTTTACAACAGAGGTTGTTTCCTATCCTGAGATGGTGCATATCGGAGAGGATAAGGATTTTACACCAGTCATTGAAAAGGCGCTTGCGCTGGGCGGCTATCAGGAGGACAAACAGCTTCATGGCATCAACGGTGGGGAAAAAGTAATGACAGGCTTTGGACATCATGCAGTGCTCTCTCATGCGGCGGAAGTGGTGGAAGCGGTCAAAGCAGGAAAGATCCGTCATTTCTTTCTGGTGGGTGGCTGTGACGGTGCAAAGCCGGGTAGAAACTACTATACGGAATTTGTCAAACAGACACCGCCGGATACGATCGTACTGACGCTGGCTTGTGGAAAGTTCCGTTTCAATGACCTGGATCTTGGGACGATAGCAGGGCTTCCGCGTATTATGGATGTCGGGCAGTGCAATGATGCCTATGGTGCGATCAGGATCGCACTTGCGCTGGCAGAGGCATTTGGCTGCAGTGTCAATGAACTGCCGCTCTCCATGGTGCTTTCCTGGTATGAACAGAAGGCAGTCTGTATCCTTTTGACACTGCTTCATCTGGGCATCCATGATATTCTGCTGGGGCCTACACTGCCTGCGTTTTTATCCGGGGATGTGTTGGATATTTTAGTAAAGAACTATAATATCGGCAAGATTTCCACGCCGGAAGAAGATCTGGCAAAGCTGCTGCACACTTGACATAAAATTTACTTTCATTTTACGGAAAAGCGATATTGCACTTTTCTCCCGGCTGATACACTGAAAAAAGTGTATCAGACAAAGGAGAAAAATTATGAATGAAAAAGTACAGGTAATATTTGGTCTGGTGGGCGGTCTTGCGCTATTCTTATATGGTATGAACAGTATGAGTGTTGCTCTGCAGAAAGCAGCCGGTGAAAAGATGAAAAAGGTGCTGGGATTTCTGACAAAGAATCCGATCATGGGTGCTCTTGCGGGAGCACTGGTAACAGCCGTACTGCAGTCAAGCTCTGCAACGATTGCCGTTTTGCAGAATTTTGCCACACAGCCGGTCGCTGCAGACAGTACAGTCAGTGTGATCGGACTTGCAGGAGCAATCCCGGTCCTGCTTGGTGATAATATCGGTACAACGATCACAGCACTGCTTGCTTCCATTGGACAGTCAAAAAATGCAAAGAGAACAGCAATTGCGGAGGAAGCAATTGAGCATATCACATTTGACAAGTTTGCGATCGAAAATGAAGAGTTTGTAAGGGAAGGTTTGAAGATTCCCGCAGCAGTAGGATAGTAAAACGATCTCTTCTGTGTTACAATTTAGGTTAGAAATGACTAACATGTAATACAGAAGGGAGTTTTTTTATGCAAAACGGACAGGAAAGAAAACCGGATCTGGTCTGCAGCCTGGAAAAGGAAGGGTTTCTTGGCAGCTTTTATCAGGGAGACCGTTATGTGGATAAAGCGGTCATTTTTGTGGGAGGCAGTGGAGAACCACGGAATGTGGTAGAGGCAAGAGCTGCAATACTGGCAAGAGAGGGCTACAGTGTGTTAGCAGTGGGCTACTATCTTTGGAAGCCGCTTTCCAAACAGACCGTAGCGATCCCGCTCGATTATGTGGAGCGTGCGATCGACTGGTTAAAGGGAAAATGTCCGGTGAAGGTAACCAAGATCGGTATGATCGGACTTTCACTTGGTGCTGCTTACACGGCACTTTGCGGTGCTTATTTTCCACAAGTCAGTTGTGCGATCGTTGTTTCGGGCTTTGATTTTGTGGTGGAAGGCTGCAAAAATATGGTCATCAGACAGCATAGATCATATTTTACTCTGCATGGGGAAAATATACCGTATGAGCCTGCGGAGGCACTTTCGCACCTGCCTGCAACACTGAAAAAGTGGAAAAAGGATCCGTGTTACGGTTCCAGTGCAATGAACCGCTTCTATTATAATGAATGTTTCAAAGACAGGACAGATGCAAGCAGGATCAAGGTGGAAAACGGAAACTGCGACTGGCTGTTTCTGGCACCGGGCTATGACGATACATGGCCGTCCGATCAGGCGGTGAAACGTATAATACAGGTTCTGCGGGAAAAACAATATCCACATCGTTATGAGTGTGTGATCTATGAAAAAGGAAGCCATCTGCTGGGCATGCCAAATGAAGCACTGAAAGCCATGGGGGATGTGGATAAACTGATGCGTATGCTTGGAAAATTTCTCACAATGGAAAAGAAATACCCGAAAGAGTGCATGGAGGCAAGAGAAGAAAGCTATCAGAAGATCCTCTCATTTTTGCGGGAGAGTATGATCGACGGATAAATGGAAAATTCTGTTTCACATTTTTTACACAGACAGGTCAAAAAGACATCACAATTTACCGGCTATGATAAAGACAGATAAAAGATGTGAAGAACTGGAGGAATGACCATGAGAAAAAGGAGCCTTTGGACAATCGCAATGCTTACCGGATGCTGTATTCTGGCAGGCTGCAGTAATCAGGGCACACAGACGGATACTGCGCAGCAGAGCCAGGAGGAAAGCGTAGCAGATACAGAAGAAAACACAGATCAGAATACGCCACCTGAAAAGCCGGACGGAGAAGCACCGGATGGAGAAAAACCGGATGGCGCACCACCAGATGGTCAGGCACCGGACGGAAACGGCCCCGGTGGCGAAAAGCCGGACGGAGAGGCACCGGACGGAAAAGGAGGACCGGGCGGACAGAGTCAGGCACCGACAGAATACGATGCACAAAATACATATACGGAAGATGCCGCGGTAACGGGAGAAAGCATCAGTTCCACAGGGACGGATGAAAATGCGGTTCTGGTACAAAGTGGTGCGACAGTTTCTCTTTCGGATACAAAGATCGACAGAACAAGTGATGCCTCCACAGGCGGCGATTCTTCCAACTTTTACGGCGTAGGTGCAGCGGTGCTTACCACAGACGGAACGGTGAAGGTCACAAACAGCTCGATCACCACGGATGCAGCGGGCGCAGCAGGTGTCTTTGCCTATGGAGATGGCGTGGCTGAAGTATTGGATACCACGATCACAACAGGGCAGGATACATCGGGCGGAATCCATGTAGCAGGCGGCGGAACACTGAAAGCAACTAATCTGACAGTAGAAACAAGCGGCGAGTCCTCTGCGGCGATCAGAAGTGACCGCGGAGGCGGAACCATGACCGTAAACGGTGGCAGCTATACCTCTAATGGAACAGGTTCACCAGCAGTTTACAGTACAGCAGATATTACGGTGTCAGATGCAACACTTACCGCAAACGGTTCCGAGGCGGTCTGCATTGAAGGCTTGAATTCCCTGAAACTGACAAACTGTGATTTATATAATTATCTCTCTAACTTTCCCCATTTTATAGGCTTTCCCGCCTGTCCATTAGTGAAATGATATGTAGTTTCCCTTATTTTTACCCTTATGAGATAATCACAAGGGAAATAAGGGAATTTTTTTAATCATTGCCTACCACTTTATCAAGAAGCCTAACTGATTTTCGTTTAGCATCTCTTGTGGAGTGAGCATAGACATTCATTGTGGTACTTACATCTGAGTGTCCTAACAGTTCCTGCACATCTTTTGGGGCAGCTCCATTTGCTAAAAGGTTGCTTGTATAGGTGTGACGTAACTGGTGGAAATGAAAGCCTTCAAATCCCTCTAATGTTTTTGCCACCTTTCTGCAAACAGTCCCCAAAGTAGTTGGAAGTTCCAGACAACCATCCGGTCTTAAACAGACGAAAGAAATTTCTTTATAATCTGCCGGGACTTCCTCTGTTCTGTCTAAGCAATAATATTCGTAGTACACTCTGTTTTTCTCTTTGACCGCTTTGTAGTAGTTCGTGTGATAAAGTTCTCCGTACTGCATTCGATTTTTTAACTGCTCTTTCCGGGCATTACGGAAAATCTCTACCAGCGTATCTCCAAAATCAACAATCCTCACTTTTTTCCGCTTGGTTGGTCCGATGATATATTTGCGCTTTGAGCCATCGTATCGGATGCTACGTCTTATGGTAAGGCATTGTTCTTCCAGATTTACGTCCTGCCACGCCAAACCGCAGGCTTCTCCAATACGAAGCCCGGCATAATAGGCTATCTGGATTGGAAGTATTGCGGCTGGGTTCTTTTTTTTCAGATAAGCAAGCAATCTTTCATAATCTTCTCGTGAAATTGGTTGGATATTTCCGTCCATGTCCTCGTCTGAAAACAAATCAACTTCATCCGTCTGATACCGCAGTTTAATATACTGCATGGGATTAAACGTAATATACTGTTTTGGAAATACTGCAAAGCGGAAGGACTGCTGCATGACTGCGGAAAAAGAATGGATGTAATCTTTGCTGTAACCCTTTCTCTCTTTTCCGTCGGGATGAACTCCCCCGAAGGAAAGCAAATCGAAGAAGGATTGCAAATGTTCAGAGGTTACATTTTTCAGTTTCCGTTCTGCCAATGGGTGTTTCTTGATATTTCGGATTGTTCCGAGGTAATTCTCCACCGTACCATTGCTGAGCGTACCTGTTTTTAATTCCTCCTCTGCCCACACATCCAAAAGCTGTCCGACTGTGAGATTTTCCGCTTTGGCAACAAATTTCTTTTTCTCATAATCATCCATTGCCTGACGGAGCAGTTTTTCAGTTTCACTTTTGCTTTCTGTTCCAACGCATTCTTTCTGAACAAGATTGCCGCTTGCGTCCTCTACATAGAAGCGGTAGTACCATTTCTTTCCTTTTTTTCTTACAGATCCTTTTGCCATAATCGTATGTCTCCTTTCGATATTAGACAATCGGAACTGATGAAATGCTTCGTGCGTGTAAGTATATCATAACTCCGGTTGTCTTACTATACCGATTCGGAATCTTCGTATAAGACTTCTGATAAAAGATTTGCAAGCCTTTGCTCTGCTGTTTTGGGTTTCTTGGAATAGAGCCTTACGATGTCTGCCATCTCATTAAAAGCATTGATGGTGTGAGTGATTTCCCTTAAGAACATAATCTCATTATATTCATCATTCGATTCAAACCCTATTGTTTTGGCAATATCCGTCTGACCATCATTCCCCTTAAAGTTTTTGCAGGCGAACTGAAAGGAATCCAAAAACAGACCATATTGTTTTAACATCAGCAGTAATAAATCTTTTGAAAAAGCATCTTCTTCTTTGGTAAGGGCAAGCGGTAACTGTTCCAGAATATCTCCCATCGCATCACGAATCTGTAACTCTCTCTTATCCGTAATGTCGGTTTCATATTCATCTGTTTCCCCTTTGAGCCATTCCACAGATACATGGAGTGCTTCCGAAAGACCTTCCAGCACCATTTTTTTCGTATTGTCAATCGAACCATTCTCATAACGCAGGATTGTAGAAGCGGTAACACCCATCTTTTCTGCGACATAAGGCTGTGTCAGATTCAATTCCAGACGGCGCTGTTTTACTCTGCTGCCTATCAGCTTGCGTAGTTCTTTATCTTTCATGCTGACTGCCTCCTTTTTCGGTATGTATGAATTATAGCATTGTTTTTCCGAAATTGCAATATGCAATATAAAGTTTATTTTTAACATTTCGTAACGCTTGACAAAAAGATGTGAAAAGGATATACTTACATCACAAGAATTGCATAATGCAATTTGTAAGGAGGTGATTATATGACGCAAAGAAAAATTGCATTATCCATCGAAGAAGCTGCTGACTATACGGGAATCGGCAGAAACACCTTAAGACAGCTTGTAGAATGGAAGAAACTTCCAGTATTAAAGGTTGGTCGCAAAGTCCTGATTAAAACCGATATTCTGGAAATGTTTATGGAAGCGAATGAAGGTCGTGATTTGAGGGATAGAGGAAATGTAAAAGCCGTAACAAGAACTGCGGCAAATTAAAAAGGCGGCTTCCAAAGAAACCGCCAAAGGTTCTATCAGACCGAAGCCATGATATACCTACACGCAAGAAGATTATACCATGTGCTTCTTCTGATACGCAACCGAGAACTTATGTTTGCAAAAGAAAGGAGAATGTAATAATGGCAAAATCAACAAAAAGTTATGAAGAACGAATGCTTGAAATGGAAAAAAGGGAACAGGAAAGCCTTGAAAAAGCAAAACGATATGCAGCACAGAAGAAAGAACTTCTGAAACGAAAGAAAACCGAGGAAAGTAAAAAACGAACCCATAGGCTCTGTCAGATTGGCGGTGCGGTGGAATCCGTTCTTGGTGCTCCTATTGAGGAAAAAGACATCCCAAAGCTGATTGTTTTTCTGAAAAGGCAGGAAGCCAATGGGAGATTTTTCTCAAAAGCAATGCAGAAAGAAACCAATACCGATATGGAGGAAGTGTAATGGCAGAGGGGATGAGTTTTTCATTCCCTTCATTGCTTTTTCATGAAGGGCGCACTTATGGACAACCAGAGGTCGTCCCAATAAGTTTGCCACAAGTGTCAACCGGTCTGCGCTCACGCTTGCCGGGCTCGTTCCGTCGGCGGGGCTTTCAGCCAGACCTGCTCATGCCGCAGGAGGCACTCTTCGCCAGAGAGGCGCATTCCATGCAGGCTGCTATGCGCAGGGCACTCTTACGCAGAGGGAGTTCCGGCAATGCTGCTTTTTCTAAAACTGAAAGCAATGTTGCCGGAAATCTATGCCGGATACGTCAGAAAGGAGGAATCCAGACATGGCGATTTTTCATTACACAATCAAAATAGTCGGACGAAGTAAAGGGAAATCTGTTATCTCCGCTTCCGCATATCTCAATGGGGATGTGATGAAAAACGAGGAAACAGGGAGAATCAGTTATTACACTTCTAAAAAAGAAGTGGTCTACACCCGGCTGATGATGTGCGAAAACGCACCTCCTGAATGGCAGATAGTACCAGAAGAAAATATAAAACGCTTTCAAAAATCTGTCCGATACAAAAGGTCAGAAGATAAAGAAGCTGCTTTAAAAAAATTCAAAATCACATTTCAGAAACAGAGGTTATGGAATGAGGTATTGAAGATTGAAAAAAATGCAGATGCCCAACTTGGCAGGTCATTTGAATTTGCCCTCCCCAAAGAATGGAGCAGACAGGAACAAATTCAATATACAACCGACTATATCCAAAAAACTTTTGTAGATAGAGGAATGTGCGCTGATTGGAGTATCCACGACAAAGGGGATGGCAACCCCCATGTCCATCTGCTTCTAACTATGCGTCCTTTTAACCCGGATCATTCTTGGGGAAAGAAAGAAGTCAAGGATTGGGATTTTGTCAGAGATAAAAACGGAAATATCGTGATTGATGAATCCCATCCGAACTGGTGGCAGGATAAGAAAAACCCTGACCGTCATGGAATCCGTATCCCTGTATTAGACGAAAACGGAATTCAGAAGATTGGAGCAAGAAACCGCCTGCAATGGAAACGGGTGCTGACCGATGCTACTGGATGGAACAATCCAAAAAATTGTGAACTGTGGCGGAGTGAATGGGCAAAGGTATGTAATGAACATCTGCCTTTGCATAATCAAGTTGATCATCGTTCTTATGAAAAGCAGGGAAAACTCCAGATTCCTACCATCCATGAAGGAGCTGACGCAAGAAAGATTGAACAAAAGTTTTTTGCCGGGCAGGAAATAAAAGGCTCGTGGAAAGTAGCGGAAAATCAAATCATAAAACAACAAAACACGTTATTGCAAAAGATACTAAACACCTTTGGGAAAGTATCGGGTGCATTATCATTATGGAAGGAGCGATTAAATGACATTAGAAGAAAGCCGGGAAATTATACCCTTAATGGAATCCATGATTGGTCAAATCGAAGAACAGCAGAACCTAATGGCAGAAATGATTCTGGAAATGCAGAACCGGGACACTCAACTCTCTCTTATGCAAAAACAGAATCAGAAATTACAAAAATTAAACAACGAGTTATCCGAGCTGCTCAACATTTTGCCAAATACCGAGGAACTGCTTTCCAAGATGGAAGAACAGAAAACGAAGATAGAGCTTTTGGAAAACGAAAATCAGCAATGGCAGAAATTGGCACAGAAGCTGAACAGCGAAAACAGTTTATTACTGAAACAGAACACCGAATTGCTGAACTGGAACAGCAGATAGAGAAAGGACGTGATATAGATGAACGAATCCAGAGAATCAAAGAACGCCGAACAGTTGGAAGAACTTCTGCTCTTGACCGAGGAGATACAAGAAGAACTAGAACAGAAAGAACAGCTTATCGTGGAACTGAAGACGCAGCTCAGCGAATCTCTGACCTTGAACGAGAAATTAAACAAAGAGAACAGAGCCGGGAATATTCAAGCATTAAAGAACGACTTGAAGCTGGCAGACAGAGCATTGCGGATCGAGAAAGAGAAGTTGCGAAGCGCAAACGTCATGATAGAGGAATGTCAAGATAAAATATGCTATTTAACACAGGAACGGGATTATGCCCGGACACATCAGAAAATCGTAGAAATACCGGTAGAAAAGCCGGTACTCTATGAAAAATGTGAAGCCTGTAACCGGACAGCCTATCAGAATGCAAAAGCAAAATACGAAACACAAAAAGAGCGACTTGCAGGACAGTATAAAGCAAAAACGGTAATGTTCCAAACAACCTTGTTCCTTCTTGCATGGTATTCGTTGACAACCACTCTTTTTCAGGCAGTACAGTCAGATATGTTCCTTGTCGATTGTAAATCATTCTTCAATGATTTAGCATCATTCATACAAACCTTTGTCGGATGGACGATTGATGCCGGGCATTCTGCGGCACAGATTAGTACAAAAATTCCAAATGCTTTTATAGCCGGAATGGTATATTGGTTATTGCTAATATTGATTGTAGGAATATGTATGGCAGGAACAGGGATGCTGGCGATACTGATAGAAATAAAGGTTATAGAATTATATAAGAAAAACTGTTGGGATGTTATTACTCTACTAATGATACTGACAAGTGTTGCTATTGTCATTTATTTTGGAGAATCAATCAAAAAAGTACTGTCAGTAAATCTTCTATTGCTTTTCGTACTTTCGCAGGGCGCATATGTTGGAATTAGATGTTATCTTAAAGTTTGGTTAGAAAAAAGACCATATTAGTATTTTCAACTTACTGTATAGACAGTAAAATTACTCCATACCAGCCTAGTGAAAATTTACTGTATGAAAAGAAGTATTACAGAGAAAAAAGGCTGTAAAAATCAGGACCACCCGTCCAACGGGTGGTTTGCTCTAGGGCTATAAGCCCTTGTTACTAGGCCAGCGTCTCAAGGCGCTGGCTTTCTCTTTCGGCTATGAGAATTCTGTTTACACAGCCTTCCCACAGCTCCGTTCAAGCCATATTGCTCTTGACTCGTCGCTACCCCTTAAGGGGCATTGTTACTACTTGGCATTAACCCTTAAAAGGGTCTTCATATTCTTTTACACTTAACTTATCCATTGCAATGTCGTGCTTTTCTTGTTCCTGGATATATTTTTTTATTGTTGCCTCATTTAATCCGACTGTGCTAACATAATATCCTTCTGCCCAGAAATGACGATTTCCAAATTTATATTTTAAGTTTGCGTGTTTATCGAATATCATAAGCGCACTTTTCCCTTTTAAGTATCCCATGAATGATGATACGCTTATCTTTGGCGGAATACTTACTAACATATGGATATGATCTGGCATTAGATGTCCTTCAATAATTTCAACACCTTTATAACCGCACAGTTGCTTTATAATATCTCTTATGTCCTCTTTGTATTGATTGTAAATTACTTTTCGTCTATACTTTGGTGTGAAGACGATATGATATTTGCACATCCATTTCGTATGTGCGAGTGAATTTTCTTTCTTCGCCATAAATTACCTTTCCTTTCTGCAATATAGCCTGAACAACTTTATTGTAAATCGAAAGGTAATTTTTTTGTATAACAATCGACGCGCACCCGCATAGCGGGTGGTTAAATGTTGAGTGAAATTCCATTTTTCGGAACAGCGAAAAACTCCATCTCACTCAACAGGCTAAAGCCCATAACAGGAACAGCCAGCCCGAAAGAATTTACGGACTGGCTGTATCAGCAGAGTAATGTAATTGTGGAGCTGACCGAGATATGAAAAGCTTTCTATCATCAATTTCGCATTATTGCAATAACAGATTGCTTCTTCCATGAATGAATAAGCAATATTGTCATCAAACTTTCAAGCATAAACATAGCAACAGCAAAAAGAGTAAAAGCAACAACCGGAAATACAAATCCCGTAGACATGCCTGCATTTTTCAAAAATATACCGATTGCATATCCGCCGGGGATTCCAACAACAGCAGTTATAAGCAATGCAATCAAAGTAGTAAAAAGACCTTCCATCATAAATGCTTGCTTCAACTGCTTATTTGTCATACCAATAGATTTTAGTGTGCCCATTTCCTGTTTCTGTGATAAAAGATTTGTCACAGTAAGATTGATTTGATTGATGACCGCAAATATCCACAAGATGGCTGCAATCGCATAAGCTAATGTAAAACCTGCACGATTGTCTGATTGGTGTTCTACAATAAAATCTTGAAGGGTTTGTAAGCGAACATCCCTATTGTCAGAAACGAGTAATTTGAGTTCTTGCTCGATTATCTCCTGATATTCAGCTTCTGCTTGTATTTCGATTGCGTATGTACAGTCATAACCTGCAAGTTCTTTGAGCATATTTTCCGGCATTCTGAAAATATAGCCACCCATTCCATCATTGCTGGAAGTGATTGCACCAATTTTGAATGCTTTTGTTATTGTTTTACCACTATGATTTTTGAAATTAAAGGTCACAGTATCCCCAATTTGAGGTTTCCAATGGTAAACATCATAAATACGTTCGGGATCACTTACAACTAATTCTGTATCATCAGTAATATTTCCAGACAAAACCGCTGCATTTAGCGACGCCAAATCCTTTTCATTATAGCCGAGCATCAAGGTGCTATCTGAAATATCATTGTCTGTTGAGAAATCAACTGGTACGGTAGCATAAGTAAATATATTGCTAACTCCCTCTATATCTCCAACACGCTTTACATAATCAGAAAAATATTCTTTCTGCAAGAGAGCATCCAAATTTTCACTTTCGTTTTCTAAATCAATGCTGATTTTGAAATCTCCGTACTTCATATCCCAATAACGAGCCATACTCTCGGCATTAAAAGAACTCTGATAACTTGCTGCAAGGAAAAATATAACTCCGCACAGTCCCAATGATAAAATGGTCAATAGAGATTTTTTTCTGTTTCTGGAAAAGCTGATTTTCGCTAAATATACAGGCGTAATACGATGTCTTTTGTGAGTGCGGTAATTTACAATTCCCACTGGATTTTTCAGGGCGGAAATTGGAGAAGTATTCGCTGCAATTTTTGCTGGTTTACGAACACTAATATAAACAAGCAGTATTCCAAAAAGGCATGCGCCACATAGAGAAACAATAAATGCAAATACTGACCAGCCTTTTGATTGCAGACAATAGCTGATGATCGTTCCCATGATACTACCAATTAAAATCCCCGGAACTGCAAGCATATAACCCTGTTTAAGAACTATTTTATAAATTTGCTTTTTACTTGCCCCTATTGTCCGAAGCTGTCCGAACTCAGCAACTTTTTGTCCAACCGAAATATAGAAAATGCTGTAAATTACAAGTGCGGCAGCTAAAAACAAAATGGCAGCAACTACACCATATACCGCATAATTACTGAAGGACAAAGTTGTATTTACATAATCATAGTAACTGCTGACTGTCCAATTATTCAGTCCAGTCTCCTCTGAAATTTGAGATAATATTTCTGTTGCTTCGTCTTTTGTAAGGGTATCTGCATTTTCAAGCCAAACATATCCATTAAGCAGGTTATTTCCACGTAATTCCCGGCATTTTTCAAGTGAAACAAAAACAGGATAAGCGGTAGAAGTTTTATCATGATAAATACCAACAATAGTATAATTCTTCAAAGTACCATCCAGATTCAACTGAACTATGGCGTTGATTTCCGGAGACTTATTTTCACTGGCAAAAAAGGCATCTGTAACAGCAATTTCACTTGCTTTCTCTGGATATTTTCCGTCAAAGGCAGGAATCAAACTAAGCATGTCATCATCATAATAAATCAGAGACAGTTCTTTAGAATTTTCTTTCACTGTTTTGATATTACAGGAAAGTCCTACACTTTTTACTTCTTCGTTTGCTAACAACTTTTCTTTACTGTCCTGCGTAATGTCAAAGAAAATCCCTTGATGTAATCCTTCGATTTCTTTCTGATTTTGATAAATGATATTTTGCACTGTGAGCAACGACATCATTATCATAGCAACGGCTACAATAATTGCCGAAAGGCAAAATAAGTTTTTCTTCTTATCAAAACGCACACTTTTTCGTGCTAATTTTTTAATTACTGCACTGGTATCATTTTCAAAAGGATAATTCATAATTCCCACCTCCTTTAGCCAACAATTTTACCATCTTCAATCCGTACAATGCGGTCTGCGAGTTGAGCGATCTCGTTGTTGTGAGTAATCATTACAATGGTCTGATTAAATTCTCCGCTGGTATGCTTCAAAAGCCCTAACACATCTGCACTGGTCTTGCTATCAAGATTTCCGGTCGGTTCATCAGCAAGGATAATCGCAGGCTTCGTAATTAAAGCTCGTGCAATCGCTACACGTTGCTGTTGACCGCCTGAAAGATTGTTCGGCATATTTTCCAGTTTATCTTCTAAAGCCAACATATACACAACTTCGTCCATAAATTTCTGGTCTACTGTATCGCCATCCAGTTCCACAGGCAGGACGATATTTTCATATACATTCAAAATCGGAACCAGATTATAATTTTGGAAGATAAATCCGATGTTACGACGGCGGAAAATTGTCAATTCATCATCATTCTTTTTTGCGAGTTCTTCTCCCCGTACAATCACGCTGCCGGAAGTGGGGGTATCAAGTCCTCCCATCATGTGAAGCAATGTAGACTTACCGCTGCCGGAAGTTCCAACTACGGCAACAAATTCTCCCTGTTCCACAGTAAAATTTACACCATTAAGGGCACGAGTAATATTTGGTTCTGTGCCGTAATACTTCTTTAAGTCGATTGTTTGTAAAATGCTCATATTCAAATGCTCCTTTCAAGGCTTTCTATCTGTTGATAAAGCCATTGTAAACCACAAATGTTACACAAATGTCCGAGATAGAAAAAATTTTTATCGAAAATCAGAGTGAAATGTTACAACGCTCGGACATTTCAAAAAAAGTGGTTATATCTTACCTTACAGGAAGCATAATAGAAAATTCTGAGCCTTGCCTCAGCTCTGAAACAACCTTGATATAGCCCCCTTGCCTTGTTACAATCTCACGAGCCAAATACAAACCTATTCCCACACCCTGTTGATCGTGTACTTCTTCCTCACGATAGAAGCGCCGGAAGATGGCAGCCTGATTGCTTTCTGAAATGCCCTTGCCGGTGTCGGTCACTTTGACCTCTACGTACATTTCCCACTGAACCACTGATACAGAAATCTTTCCACCTGACGGAGTGTATTTTACTGCATTGTCCAGCAGATTGAAAAGGGCTTCGCTTGTCCACTTGCTGTCATGGGAGATTATCAAATTTTCCGGGCAATCCACGGATACAGCAATTTCTTTTTTCTCTGCGGCATATACAATACTGCTCATGGCTTGTGCAAGCGTATGGAATAAGCTGCTGTCTTTCTTTTCTAATCGTATTGCTCCGGTTTCCAACCGGGACGTTTTAACCAGTGCTTGGAACAGAAAATCCAGTTTATCAGTCTGACTACGTATGCCTTGTAAAAAGTCCATCCGTTCTTCTTCTGAAACAGGCTTTGTTAAAAGTGTGTCCGTTACCATTTGCAAATTGCTGACAGGCGTTTTAACTTGATGTGAAATATCAGAAATCAGCATTTGAAGCTCCTGTCGTTCCATGTCTACCTTGTGCCGGTTTTTCTGCATAATCTCATACAACCGAATTAAGCGGTGGTTGATACGGGCAAAAAGAGTTTCACTATCATTTGACTTTTGTAATTCCTCGTTTCCATCAATCATGTTGTCCAGCGTCCGGCACAAATTAGAAGTAAAATGAGAAAGGCGTTTTCCAAAAATCAGCACCAATAGCCAAATCCAGAAAAACGCACAGAGTGTCAATGTTCCACCCACTATAAAAATTCGTATATCCTGCATTATACCGCCGAAAATACCGGTAATTACCAGCATAGAGAAAACCATGCCAGCACTAACCAGTCTACAAATTTTCTTAGCAGAAAGGTTATTCAGATTCATTTCTTTTCGCCTCCTGTCCATTGATACCCCATACCATAAACCGTTTTGATATATGTGTCGCCATCCGCTTCAATCTTACTGCGAATACGGCTGATAGAAGTAGTAAGGGTATGTTCATCTACATATTTTTCATCAACATCCCACAGTTTTTCTAAAAATTGTTGGCGAGTAAGTACCTGCTTCGGATTTTTAAGAAATAGGTTCAACATTTTATATTCCATCGCAGAAAGTGCTAATGGTTTCCCGTTCAAACTTGCAAATTGTTCCGAAAAATCCAGAAACAAGCTACCATCCTCGTAAATATCCTTAGCTGGTTTGTGATGCTCCAACATAGCGAACATGGCTTTGATTTTTCGCTGCAAAGCACTAATCGAAAAAGGTTTCGTGATATAATCCACTGCACCAGCTTCATATCCCCGTATCTGATTGCTTTCCTGATCGTTGGCAGTTAGAAATATAACTACTGTATCAGGATGCTCTGGCTTGATAAGACGGCATAGGTCATAACCATTTCCGTCTGGTAAATTTATATCCAGCAATACCAAATCAAAAATGTTTGTTTTTAATGATTCAGCGGCTGTCCTTGCATTCAGAACAGAAGTTATTGTGTAACCGTCCAATTCCAAATTATAAGTAAGCGTTTTATTCAAAAGATTATCATCTTCGACAATTAAAATATGCTTCATATTATCACTTCCTTTTCTTTTTGCAGATAGTATAACAGGCAAATGTCCGAGAATTGTTACAAGGACAAATATATTTTTCATTTTACAGCTTTTTTCTGTGTACTGCAATTTTATAAAAGAAAGGACAGCAGTGTCAAATTGCTGTCCTTTCTTTTATCATAGCTGGTAGTGTAGAAGCGTGGGTTCATCATATCGGGTGTGGTATCTTTAACTACAGGAAACTCCCTACAACACTATCTCACTTCTTGCTTAATAAAGTTCTAATGAATCTTCTGTATCCACCCACATCTGTAAATTGCCATCAAGATATAATCTTGCATATTCCAAAGGCTCATCCACAGCCAATGAAGTAAGCGCACATTCTGATCCATATGTGGTTTTTAAATTTTTTTCAGCTTCCCAGCAATCAATGCGAAGCATATATCCAGCACTTGTGTAAACATCAATACTATCGTGGTTTATATTATATTCTGCATAAATTGTTCTCATCGTATCTTATCTCCATTTTCTTTTGATAATCAGTTACAGAGTTAAATATCGAAAACATTTCAATCAGTTCACCATGTCGTTATTGTTATATGTTATATTGTGTTATGAAATTTTCTTTCCCTTAATTTTTCCCATATTAAGGTTCATGAAAAGCAATGGGAAAATGTAACACAAGGGAAAGAGTAAGGGAAAGTTCACTTGCTACAAACTTAGTATTTTCAAGGGTTTGCGAAGAATTTGATAATCAAATATAACAGTTATTAAATTTCCTAAAATATGTGAAATATCAACTGGAATTTGACAGGCAATATGCAGGATCTTTCCCAGAATGACTGTACCTGGAATGTGATCTTGTACCAGAGCATGTCAGGGGATTCCGAGGTCGGGAACAGTACCTTCAGCATGACCGGTGGCAGTCTGACGGCAAAAAACGGCGGTATGTTCTATACGACAAATACGGAAAGTACCTTTTATCTGTCAGGCGTTGACATGATCTATGCAAAGGATAATCCGTTTTTCCTAAAATGTACCGGAAATGCCAACCAGAGAGGCTGGGGTGAAACTGGCAAAAACGGCGCTGACTGCAGTTTTACCGCGCAGCAGCAGGAAATGCAGGGCAATGTGATCTGGGACAGCATCAGCCAGCTTGACTTTACGATGAAGAGCAGCACATGGACCGGTGCTTTTGTGCAGGATGAGAGCAATGCGGGAGACGGTGGTGACGGCTATGCCAATCTGGTGATCGACAAAGATTCGACATGGATCGTGACTGGAGACAGCGTATTGACCAGTCTTACAAATAACGGAACGATCACAGATGCAGACGGGAAATCCGTGACAATACTTGACACGAATGGTAAAATACTTGCGAATGGCGAAAGCGGGTATACCATAACGGTAGACTCCTTAACAGAATAAAAAGGCAGAAGATATAAGGAGCAGAGAAACAAATGAAAAAGTTGGAAGGCATAAAAACAGAGCGCGGCGCGGAAATCTTGCTGATCCTGGTACTGGTTGCCAGAAGTACATCCTTTGTGATGTCGAAGGTCACAATGAACGCGATGAATCCGTTTAATCTGCTGGGAGTCAGATTTTTGCTGGCATTTCTGCTTCTCTGTATCCCATTTGGGAAAAGGCTTGTGAAGATCAAAAAACAGACCCTGCTAAAGGGATTGCTGGTTGGACTGGCCTTTTTCTGCGTTATGACGGCAGAGCTTTTTACGCTCCGGCTGACAGCCTCATCTACATCATCTTTTTTGGAAAATATGGCGATCGTATTTGTACCGATCTTTGAAGCGGTGCTTTTGCGCAGACTGCCTGCAAAATATAGTGTGGCAGGTGTTCTGATTTCTATGACCGGAATTGGATTCCTGACGCTGGAAGGTGGCAGGATCGCACTGGGAACAGGAGAACTGATCGGTATTTTATCCGGTATCTTATATGCGGTTGCAATCATTATCACAGACAGATTATCGCACAATGATGATTCACTGCTGATCGGAATGGTACAGGTCGGAACGATTGGTGCGCTCGGAATGATTGCATCGTTCCTGTTTGAACAGCCGACACTGCCACAGGGACAGACGAGCTGGCTCATGGTCATTTATCTGGCAGTTGTCTGTACGGGCTTCGGGTTTACCCTCCAGCCGGTGGCGCAAAGCCGTCTGACTGCAGAACGGGCAGGATTGCTTATCGCAGTCAGCCCGGTAAGTTCTGCAATCATGGGTAGTATTTTTCTGAAAGAGCATTTGGGGATCAGTGGCATGATAGGGGCAATATTGGTTGTTGGCGGTATCATCATATCCAAGGATCCTTTCCATAAAAAACCACAGGTCTCTTCGTAAATTTTGCAGGAACTTTTTGAAGATTTATTTAAGATTCCTTTTTTCGCTAGGAATTTTCAGAAAGGCATGCTATGATTTTCGAAGGGTGATAAAGATGAATAAGGATTCGATTGAAGAAAATAAAGCAATACAGGATGGACTGGAACGCTTTTTGGACGAAGAGCTGGCAGGTGTCCGCAAGGAGCAGGTGGCACCGAACAGAACCATCATATACAACGAAGAGCCAAAGGAAAAAGAACTTAAAACTGAGTTTGCCACAGAAGTAACGCCAAAGAGACAGGCAAGCTATGAGAGAAGGTCCGCAGGCGGCTATACAGCTGCGGCGGGACAGCCGGAACATAGAAGCAGCGTGGGCGAAAGACAGATGAGCCATGCTGCAGATGCGGCAAGCAGGAGAAGAACGTCCGAAGAGACAGACAGATATCGTAACATAGACAGGGAAGCGTCAGCTCACCGGAGACAGGAAACTATCTCTGACCGCCGGAGCATAGCGCCTGAGAAAAAGCACCGGGGATATGAACCGCCTGTATCTGAAAATAGGAAGAAACAGCATAAAAAGTCTAACAGAAAAGCCGATAAGAGACAGAAAAAGAAAGACGGCAACAAGAAAGACAGGATGTCCAAGCCAAAGAAAATACTGCTGATCATCGGTATTGTCATTCTGGCACTTTTCCTGTGGTGGTATCTGACCATGGGACGGATCTACCATAAAATGAACTATGAAAAGTCAGATGAACTGGCAAGCGGTTCTTTAAAGGAGCAGGGCGTGATCAATGTGCTGCTGATCGGAAACGATTCCCGTGAAAACGGAGAAGACGGCCGCTCTGATGCCATGATCCTGATCTCTATCAGCAATAAAACAAAGACGATCCACATGACCTCTCTGCTGCGTGATATGTACGTGGACATTCCCGGGCATGACGGCAACAGGTTAAATGCGGCTTACGCTTATGGCGGACCTGCGCTTTTGTGTGAGACGATCAAGCAGAATCTGGATATTGAAGTAAACAGATATGTACTTGTGAACTTCCAGGCGTTTGCAAGTCTGGTAGATGCAGTCGGCGGCGTAGATCTGGAAGTGACGAATGAGGAAGTCCAGTGGATCAATGCATATTTGAATGAATACAACCTGCTGGAAGGAAAAGAGATGACGACCGACTATCTGGATACCTCATTAAGCGGGGAAATCCATCTGAACGGTCCGCAGGCACTTGCTTACAGCAGGAACAGATATATCGGAACCGATTTTGGCAGAACAGAAAGACAGAGAAAAGTACTTTCTGCCGTTATGAAAAAGCTGCCACTTGCCATGGCAACCAATTCCGGTGAACTGATAGACGGTCTGTTCCCGAATCTGACAACAAACCTGACACAGACAGAAATGTACAGCTTATCAACGCAGGCAAGTAAACTTCTGACCTATGACGTGGTACAGAGCACGGTTCCGGCAGAAGGCACTTATTCCAATGCCACGGTCCGCAAGATGGCAGTTCTGCAGGTTGATTTTGAGGCAAATAAAAAGCTCCTGAAGCAGGAGATTTACGGACAGGAAGAGTAAAAAGACAAGTTGCGGGCAATAGTGTGCAAGAGGTACAGAACGGAGGCTTACATGAGCAAAACTTTTAAAGAACGATATCTTTCGCATGAGATAGAACTGGAAGCAATCGATGATTACATCATCGAATGGAACAATTCCGATACAGAGGAGACTCTGGCAAAGTTTCTGGGACTGAATAAAGAGGAAGAGACCGCGTGGGTGGAAGACAGTGATGATGCCCTTTTTGATCTGCTGGAAGCACAGAGAAAGTAAAAGTATGCAGAAAAGCGGAATGCATGATATCGTAGAGAGAATAAAAGATGATCTGAAAAAGAATGGGATAGGATGTGCTGCAGTATTGGCATGTCTTATCCTTTTTGCGCTTATTTTCCATGATGTATGTCCGGTGCAGATCCTGTATGGACTGCCATGCCCCGGATGCGGTCTGACGAGAGCAGGGGTCCTGCTTCTGACCGGGCACTTTGCAGCAGCATTTCAGATGCACCCATTTATTTACGGATGGGCAGTGCTTCTGCTGTATGTCATGCTCTGCCGCTATGTCAAAGGCTGTAAACCAAAAGGAGCATTGCAGCTGATGATCGTTCTCATTGCTTGCATGCTCCTGTTTTATATCTATCGTATGCTGCTCTATTTTCCGGATGTGGAACCGATGACCCGCAAGGACGGACTGCTTCTACACTGGAATCCAGACAGAAACTGATCTGCCGTGAACCGGGAAAGTACCGTTTCCGTCCGCATCGATCGTAACCATATGGCGATAGCCGAATAACACATCGAAAAACTTCTGCCCACTATGTTGTTTCCCGACATACATGGTCTTTTGGGTATCATTTTTGGAAGAAAGGATGCAGGCAAGCCCTGTATTTTCATCTTCTGCAAGCCCTTCCCGGGTAAATCCGATACAATGATAGTCATCAAAGTAATCATGCTGTGCTCCGTAAGCATGGGAAGCTCTGACAGAGAGCAGATTGGTAAGCGTTTTGCCGACCGGAGCTACATTCTGGGACGGAATACCGTAGCAGTCTCCGTAAAAGACACACGGATATCCCGCTTCGCGCAGCAGGATGAGCGCATAGGCAAGCGGTTTGAACCAGCTGTCTACAAAAGAGCAGAGTGCCTGCCCCGGCTCTGTATCGTGATTGTCTACAAAAGTAACTGCATTCTGCGGCTTTGCAGCAACAAGACTGCCATCAAAGATCTTGCGCAGATCGTAGCCTTCACTGTTATAGGATGCATAGTGGAAATTAAAGTGAAGCGGTACATCAAACAAAGACAGAGCATAATTTGTTTTTTCCAGATAGGCTTCGAGTGCCCAGCATTCCCTGTGCCAGTATTCGCCGACAGTAAACAGTTCGCGTCCTGCATAGCTGCGCATGGCAGGGATCCAGTCGCGGTAAAAATCATAGTCAATGTGTTTTAATGCATCCAGACGGAATCCATCTACCTGTGTCTGATCCAGATACCATTTTCCCCATTTGGTAAGTTCGGCAATAACCTCAGGTTCGCTGAAATCAATATCTGCCCCCATCAGATAATCATAATTTCCGTTTTCCGGATCAACATCCTTGTCCCATTCTTTTCCTTCAAAGAGATAGATACTGTTCTTTTTTTGCTTATCATCCCAGTCTACACCATCGAAGCATTTGGATGTCCAGACAAAATCGGAATATCTGCCTTTTCTTCCCGGAAAATTAAAAATGGTCCAGGCGGTGATCTGTTCGATGCCTGTTGTTTCCTGTTCCCTGTTTCCTGCATTACATTCTTCGGCATTTATTACTTCTGTTCCATCAGCACCAATCTTGTGGTTCAGTACGATATCAGCATAAACATCAATTCCATATTCCTGACAGGTATGGATTGCAGCCAGATATTCCGCTTTTGTGCCATATTTGGTTGCAACACTGCCTTTCTGGTCAAATTCGCCGAGGTCGTACAGATCATACACCGCATAACCGACACCGTTTGTACCATAGGCATCTTTGTAAGCCGGAGGTAACCAGACTGCGGTAATACCTGCTTCTGCAAGCGCAGGAGCTTTTTCACTAAGCTGGTTCCATAAAGAACCGTCGGATGGCAGATACCATTCGAAATATTGCATCATTGTTCCGTTTTTCATCATTTGCCTCTTTTCTCCGTATTCGTTCAAAATATATCTGAATCCAAATTATGCGTCCATACTCCATCTGCCGCTGGCACCGCATGGCAGAACCAGCCCGGATCTTGTGACCGGTAATCCGATTTCATCCGCAGCAACACATCCGCCAAGCTTCTTCGTCAGTACGGTATTTAACATATAGGAGAGAACTGCAGGCTGCAGTCCGGTCGTATAAGAATTGATCAAAAAGAAAACAGGATCCTTGGACAACACTTTGGAAGTCAGTTCAATGAATGGGAAAATGCTTTCTTCGATCTTCCAGATCTCGCCCTTTGGTCCTCTTCCATAAGATGGCGGATCCATGATGATGCCATCGTAAGTATTGCCGCGTCGGATCTCGCGCTCTACAAATTTGGCACAGTCGTCTACCAGCCAACGGATCTTATCGCCGGGAATATTGCTTGAAACCGCATTTTCCTTTGCCCACGTAACCATTCCTTTGGAGGCATCGACATGTGTGACATTTGCACCGGCATTTGCTGCGGAGATCGTAGCACCGCCGGTATAAGCGAACAGATTTAATACCTTCAGCTCTCTGCCCGGATCCTTTTCTCTGGCTGCCCTGATCTTCTGTGCACACCAGTCCCAGTTTACCGCTTGCTCCGGGAAAAGTCCTGTATGCTTAAAACTGAACGGCTTGAGATGGAAGGTAAGCTCCCGGTAGGAGATCGCCCATTCATTTGGCAGGTCAAAAAATTCCCACTGGCCGCCGCCTTTTTCGCTGCGATGGTAGTGTCCGTTTTTCTGTTTCCATTCTTTGGCATCATGCCCTGTGCTCCAGATGACCTGCGGATCCGGGCGCACTAAAATATAATCACCCCAGCGCTCCAGCTTTTCGCCGTCTGAAGTGTCCAGTACTTCATAATCTTTCCAATTATCTGCTATCCACATGGGTGTAATCCTTTCTGTAACGCAATATCATGGCTGGTTCTTTTTCAATCGTGCGATCTCTGCCTGCAGAGCCGCAATCGTAGTTTCTTTCTCGGCAAGAGCATTTTCTTTCTTGGTAAGCGAGGTAGTCTGCTCTGCTACAAGCGCCTGCAGATCCTCAATCTCTTTTTGCTTCTCATCGATCATATAAAAGGCTGTATTTCTGTCTAAAATGGATAATGCTTCTGAATACATATAGATCAGCTCCTTTGGATCCTTTCGGAATTCTGCTATGTCGTGATATAAGTCGATAAACGCCGGATAGGCGGATACAAGATTTATGATATCCTCCGGTTTATCAGAACTTAGAAAAGTCAACCATGCATCTAATTTGTTAGTTATATTGTGGACTACGCTTTTGAAAACGTCAAGGGATATGTAAATGTTTTTCGATAGATGACGGACATCAGCTCCGCTGTCATAAGACCGGATTTCCCGATGGATATAAGCAGGAAAAGTGTTTTTGAATTCGGAACTGCTCTGTTCCATTAGAATAATGATATAGATCGGTTTCAGATCCTGATAGGTAAAAGTTTTGCCCTTTTGCGCTTTGATACGGTTATACTGACGCATGATAAAGTCGGAAGCATAACAATCGCTGCGCTGACCGGGAAAATGGTATCCGATCTTTTGCATTTCAACGTCAATGATCTCACCATCGGTTGTTTCGATAACGATATCCATCATAACAAAAGTACCGGTGTCAGATAGCTTAATGCCTTCTAAAGGGAGTATCTGAAGTGTTTTGATCTCTTTTTGCAATATACAGGATAAAAAATCTTGAATTCGATTTGGGTGCAATAAAGGATCAAAGATCTTTTTGAAAAAATTATCATAGGTGATCAAGAGACCAGAATTGCCCTGCAAAAAAGAAAGCAGTTTTTCATAAGAAGCGGGGGAAAGCTGTTTTAGCCGGTCCTGCGTGGTGTAATCATCGGGAATCAGGGAAAGAGCCTGTTCTCTGCTGATGGGTTGTCCCAATATGTCCGTAAGAGATGGGAAAATACCGGATGTGTTGTTCATAGAATACCTCCTGATGTGAAAATAAGATTTGTGAAATGAAATGATATTATATAAAGAAATAACTGTGAAGCTCATTGTAACGTAATATGACGGAAAATGCAAGAAAACGCTGTCCAAAATCCGCGAACGAAATTTCATGGATACTCTGTCGGCGGATGCTGGCAAACATTGACAGGCAGAGAGATATCTCTTATAATTTTCACATATGTTGATACTAAAAGTACCGGCTGCGAAAAGCGGTTTATGGGAAAAAATATAGTGTTTGGCAAAAACGACGGAAATGTGTGAAAGGAAAATAAAATGATGGAAAAGAGTAGAAACAGAGCAGTCGGCAGACAAGTCCGAAAAATGATCGCAGCAGCTATGGCAGCAATGCTTGTGTTTACCTCTGCAAATGTGGCAGACGTAAATGCAGAAGAAACAGTGCTGGCAGTCAGTGAGAATGCTGTTACAGGGGAAACGGGAGCGGGAGTAGTAGAAGCAAAGAAAACAGGTGAGCCAGAAGTAGAAAACGGTGGAGCAGAGAACAGGGAAGCAGAGAACATAGATCTGGATGCAGAAACAGCAGATCCGGACACAGAAACCGCGGACGGAACACACACATATAAAAATGGTTTCTGCACAGACGACGGCTGCAGTGCATACGAGCCTGCAGTACTTACAACCGGCAAATATGATATAGATGCCAATGGCGAAATAACGGACAGTGACGAAGCCTACGAAATTGGAAATGCAGGGCAGCTTTACTGGTTTGCCGGGCTTGTAAACGGAACACTGACAGACGGAACCGCGCAGAATCTGAAGGCGAACGCAGTTCTGACAGCTGATATCACAGTGAATGAAGATCTGCTGACAAGCATTAATACAGATAAAGACGGAAATGTTACAAATGGAACGTCCTTCCGGATATGGTTACCTATGGGAAAGATAAATGCTAATAATGGACAACAGATGGTGTACGCAGGTATTTTTGATGGAAAGGGGCACAGCATCAGTGGGTTGTATGCGAATCTGTATGATGCGCCGGTTGAGGATTCGGAATATGCCTTTAATAAAAAAAGCTTTGCAGGTTTATTTGGGCTTGATGCAGGAGTGACCAGAAACTTGGGAATTATGGATTCTTATATGAGAGGTGAGTATAATATTGGTGGTATCTGTGGATCCGCTGAGGGTGGAACGATACAGAACTGTTATAGTACGGCTACAGTATGTGGGGAAAGTTACTTAGGAGGCATTTGTGGTCGTAGTCGAAGTAATAGTATAATAGAGAACTGTTATAATGCGGGAAATGTCTTTGGAAACGGTAAGAGTATAGGTGGTATTTGTGGAGATAATGGTGCTACATTGCAAGACTGTTACAATGTTGGAAACGTTAACGGGAAATTTAATGTTGGCGGAATTGTTGGAGGAAGTTCCGGATCTGGTAATACAATATGGATAAAAGATTGTTACAATAGAGGAAACGTGATAGGGGATACAAAAGACATTGGTGGTATCGGGGGATATATCGGTTACAGTCTGGTTGAAAATTGCTACAGCCAGGCAACTGTCAGCGGAAATACAAATGTTGGGGGTATTTGTGGTAATAGTAATAAGGTTGACTTTCAGAATGCATACTATGATTCAAATTTGTACACAGGAAATGCGATTGGATATTTAAAAGATGCAACAACCGAGAAGACTGAAGGAAAACCCTCGCAGGCATTTGAAAGCGGTGAGATCACATATCTGCTGCAGGCTGACCGAGAGGAACCGGTCTGGGGACAGACACTCTCCGGAAATGATGTGCAAGCTTATCCGGTATTAGGCGGCGCAAGAGTATATCAGAACATCACCTATCAGGACTGCGCAAAAGATGAGGCGCATACAGTTTATGCCTATGCGAACGAACAGAAACAGGAAAGTTATGATTATACCTTACAGGAAGTAAAAGCCAAAGAACCAAAGTGTACAGAAGCAGGAAACAAGGCTTATTACAAATGCAGTGTCTGTGGAAAACTTTACACAGATCAGGAAGGAACGAATGAAGTGTCAGCAAACACAGTAGTGGTTCCTGCCAAAGGGCATAGCTTTACATGGATTATTGACAGAGAAGCAACGGAGCAGGCAGAGGGAAGCAGACACGAGGAATGCAGCATTTGTCATGAAAAGAAAGCTGCAGTTGCAATCCCGAAACTGCCATCCAGTACACAGCCAAGCGAATCGCCGAGCGGATCACCAAGCCAGAAGCCAAGCGAGCAGCCAAGCCAGAAGCCGAGCGGATCGCCGAGCCAGAAGCCGAGCGGATCACCAAGCCAGAAGCCAAGCGGATCGCCAAGCCAGCAGCCGGAGCAGGATATAAAAGTACCTGCAAAGGGCACAAAGCTGACAGCGAAAGGTGCCAGCTATCAGGTAACAAGCGCTGCAGAAAAGAATCCTACGGTTGTATACAAAGGCAGCAAAAAGCAGAAAGCTTCCGTGACGATCCCTGACACTGTTACAATTGATAAGGTGACTTATAAGGTAACTTCGATCGCAGCAAATGCATTTAAAAATAATAAGAAGCTGAAAAAAGTTGTGATTGGAAAGAATGTCACAAAGATCGGTAAAAAGGCATTCTATGGCTGCAGTAAATTAAAGAAGATCACGGTGAAAACAACAAAGCTGACCAAGAAAAATGTCGGTAGTCAGGCATTCAAAGGAATTCATAAAAAAGCAGCCTTCAAAGTACCAAAGAAAAAGATAAGCAGCTATCGTAAAGTGTTTAGAGCCAGAGGTGCAGCAAAAACGACGAAAGTTACAAAATAAAGCAGAAAAGGTGTTTGCGGTGCAGACACCTTTCTGTTTGTCTAAAATTGTATACACGTATCCTTGACGAAATGCTATCTCATACATTATAATAGGTAACAGTTTTGTACTTTACCGTAGCAAAGAGTAGTCAAAACAATCGAAATTCTTACATATGGGAGGAGAACATGAGTAATACATTAGGTTGGATCATTGTAGCGTTTGTACTCTATCTTTTGGGCATGGTAGCAGTCGGAGCTGCTTACGCAAAGAAGAACAGCAGTGCAGAAGATTATTTTCTGGGAGGCAGAAGTCTTGGAGGCTTTGTGGCAGCGCTTTCCGCACAGGCATCGGATATGAGCGGATGGCTTCTGATGGGGCTTCCGGGCGGCGTATATGCGCTGGGAACAGGACAGTCGTGGATCGCGATCGGTCTTTTCCTCGGAACGGTTGTAAACTGGCTGGTTATTTCAGGACCGCTTCGCCGTTATACGATCCGGGCGAACAATTCCCTGACACTGCCTACTTACTTTGAGAACAGATTCCATGATAAGAAGAAAGTGCTTCTGCTGATCTCTTCGATCACGATTGTTATTTTCTTCCTTGTTTATACCGCATCAGCACTGGCATCCGGTGGTAAGCTTTTCAATTCCGTATTTGGTGTAGATTACCGCATTGCACTGACGATCGGTGCACTTGTTATTCTGGTATATACATTCCTTGGCGGGTTCATGGCAGTCTGTGTGACCGACTTTATTCAGGGAACATTGATGCTGATCGGTCTTCTGATCGTTCCGATCATGGCATATGGGATCATTGGCGGCAACCTTTCCGCAGCACTGGATGCGCAGGGTGTTGCGGGCGGCTCTTCCGCATTCCTGAGCCTTGTCAGAAATGGAGATAAGACATATTCAGCGATCGATATCATTTCACAGCTTGCATGGGGACTCGGTTATTGTGGTATGCCACATATCCTTGTACGTTTCATGGCAGTCCGCGATGAAAAAGAATTAAAAAAATCCAAAACAGTAGCGATCATCTGGGTTGCACTTTCCCTGTTCTTTGCATGCTTCATCGGTGTAGTCGGCAGAGCATTCCTGACAACTCCACTGGAAGGCGGCGATACAGAAAAAGTATTTATTAAGATGATCCTGCAGCTCTTTACGGAAAACTATTATCTGCCGGTGGTCGGTGGTATCTTCTTATGCGGTATTCTGGCTGCGATCATGTCAACAGCAGATTCCCAGCTCCTTGTCAGTGCTTCTTCCGTAGCGGAAGACATCTACAAGGGTGTATTTAAAAAGGATGCGGATGATAAGACAGTTCTGAATATCAGCCGTATCACAGTACTCGTCATTGCAGTACTTGCTTACTTGATCGCACTTGATCCGAACAGCTCCATCATGGGACTTGTATCCAACGCATGGGCAGGCTTCGGTGCAGCCTTCGGACCGCTTGTTGTATTATCCCTGTTCTGGAAACGTACCAATCTGCAGGGTGCAGTTGCAGGTGTTTTATCCGGCGCGATCACAGTTATCGTATGGGACTACTTAAAGATCGTCTCTACTGTAGATGAAGCAGGTAATGCGATCCGCGTAACGATCGGCGACTACACAGGTCTTTATTCCCTGTTGGTCGGTTTCATTATCAGCCTGATCTGCATCGTCGTTGTCAGCCTTCTGACACCGGCTCCTGACGCAGAAATTCTTCAGGAGTTCGACGATGTAAAAAACAAACGCGTATAATATCCTATTATATATAGAAGAAACACAACACATTACCATAGAAGTGTAATGCAATTACCCAATATATAATCTATATACATCAGCTATATATAATATAGAAGGTCCCCATCAGGGATATATATGCATACCAAGAAAGAACTGCCCTGTATCATAAGCAATCGATAGCGCAGATGACTGAGATTTATCGGTCACTTTACCGGAGCGAGCGATCACGACGCTTCTATGTGACGGGAGCCCGGTAAAATGTGACCGAGATAAATCGCAAGGTAGTCAAGCGTGATCGCGTTGATACAGGACAGTTCTTTCGTATTTTCATCATATATACCCCCAAAATTGCTTTGTACGAAAAAAAATACAAAAAAAATACAATTTCGCAAAAAAAATACTTGCAATCCCATAGACCCTGGTTTATACTCAATATTGCTGTGGCATGATAGCTATGAAGCGTGAGGTTGCTGCATTCTATGCAGGTTTTCCGTGGAGCGAATGTCAAGTTAGGAAACTGACGACAAGTCACTGTACCAAATATGGAGTCTGCCAAAGAGCAGAAACGACGTGTGAGTCCAGGACACACACGGGAGAGTGTACAGTCACCGCTTGTCGTACTTAAGAAACAAAAGTGCGAAAAGGAGGCGACTTTTTTTATGGCAAATCAACAGGTAATGAGAATTACATTGAAAGCCTACGATCATCAATTAGTTGATGCATCTGCAAAAAAAATCATCGAAACAGTTAAGAAGAACGGATCTCAGGTAAGTGGACCTGTACCGCTTCCTACTAAAAAGGAAGTAGTTACAATCCTTCGTGCAGTTCACAAGTACAAAGATTCCCGTGAACAGTTCGAACAGAGAACACATAAGAGACTGATCGATGTAATTGCACCAACACAGAAAACAGTTGATGCACTGCAGAGACTTGAGATGCCGGCAGGTGTGTACATCGGCATCAAGATGAAAAACAACTAGTCAAACCAAACAGATTAGATCCTTTATGAAAGGTTGATATAGAAGTAACAAAATGTTCCACTTATATTTACCGATTACCCGGATCTAGAATGAACGACGAGGCGGGAGCCGATGACTCGTTCCGCTGTAGAAACAAGGAGGTAACAGAATGAAGAAAGCTATTTTAGCAACAAAAGTCGGAATGACTCAAATCTTCAATGAAGACGGTTCTTTAATTCCTGTAACCGTACTTCAGGCAGGACCTTGTGTAGTAACCCAGATCAAAACAGTTGAGAATGACGGTTACAGCGCAGTTCAGGTCGGCTTTGTAGACAAGAAAGACAAGATTGTCAACAAAGACAAAGCAGGAAAGAAAGAAGTAATCCACAGAAACGGCACAACAAAGGCTGAAAAAGGACACTTCGAAAAAGCTGGAGTTTCTTCCAAGAGATTTGTAAGAGAATTCAAGTTTGAAAACGCAGATGAGTATGCACTTGCACAGGAAATCAAAGCTGATATCTTTGCTGAAGGTGATAAGATCGATGCTACTGCAACTTCAAAGGGTAAAGGATTTCAGGGCGCAATCAAGAGACATGGTCAGCACAGAGGACCTATGGCACATGGTTCTAAATTCCATCGTCATCAGGGTTCCAACGGTGCATGTTCTTCTCCTTCAAAAGTATTTAAAGGAAAAGGAATGCCTGGACATATGGGTTGTGTAAAGGTAACAGTTCAGAATCTTGAAGTTGTTAAGGTTGATGCTGAAAAGAATTTACTTTTAGTAAAGGGTTCAGTACCGGGACCTAAAAAAGCTTTAGTAACAATCAAAGAAACCACTAGAGTGGAAGCTTAATTAGGATGAAAGGAGGACCATTCAGATGGCAAACGTATCTGTTTATAATATGGAAGGCAAAGAAGTTGGCACAATGGAGCTGAGTGATGCAGTGTTTGGCGTAGAAGTCAACGAGCATTTAGTTCACCTTGCAGTTGTCCAGCAGCTTGCAAACAACCGTCAGGGTACACAGAAAGCAAAAACACGTTCTGAAGTATCCGGTGGTGGTAGAAAACCTTGGAGACAGAAAGGAACAGGTCATGCAAGACAGGGTTCTACAAGATCTCCACAGTGGACAGGAGGCGGAGTTGTATTTGCTCCAACACCTAGAGATTACTCCTTCAAGTTAAATAAGAAGGAAAAGAGATTAGCACTGAAATCCGCTTTAACAAGCAGATTACAGGAAAACAAATTGATCGTTGTTGACGAACTGAAATTCGACGAAGTAAAGACAAAGAACTTCAAGCAGGTTATGGATAACCTCAAAGTTGAAAAAGGTCTTGTAATCCTTGCTGAGAACGATGCAAACACAGTTCTTTCCGCAAGAAACCTTGCTTCAATCGATACAACATTAACAAGCCAGATCAATGTATATGACATTATGAAAGCCGGAACTATTGTTCTTACAAAAGACTCCGCAGCAAAGATTGAGGAGGTGTACGCATAATGGCAGATATCAAATATTATGACGTAATTCTGAAACCTGTAGTAACAGAAAAGAGCATGAACGCTATGGGCGAAAAGAAATATACTTTCCTGGTTCATCCGGAAGCAAACAAGTCTCAGATCAAAGAAGCTGTTGAAAAGATGTTCGACGGTGTTAAGGTAGCAAAGGTTAACACAATGAACAACGACGGTAAGAAGAAAAGACGTGGTATGGTAGTTGGAACAACTGCTAAGACAAAGAAAGCCATCGTACAGCTGACTGAGGAAAGCAAAGACATCGAGATCTTCGCAGGACTGTAAGATCGGTCTTTGACAGGCAATAAACACAGTAAAGTGTGATAACAAATCGCAGATTGAAAGGAGAAACAACCATGGGAATTAAGACATATAACCCATATACACCTTCCAGAAGAAACATGACTGGATCTGATTTCTCTGAAATTACAAAGACAGTACCGGAAAAATCCCTTTGTGTAGCAATGCCAAAGCATTCCGGACGTAATAATCAGGGTAAAATCACAGTAAGACATCACGGTGGTGGTGCAAAGAAGAAATACAGAATTATCGATTTCAAGAGAAATGGTAAAGATGGTATCCCGGCAACAGTAGTTGGCGTTGAATACGATCCAAACAGAACAGCTAACATCGCACTGATCTGCTACGCAGACGGCGAGAAAGCATATATCCTTGCTCCTGAAGGATTAACAGACGGTATGACTGTTATGAGCGGAGCAGAAGCAGAAGTACGCATCGGTAACTGCTTACCTTTAGCAGCTATCCCGGTAGGTACACAGGTACACAACATCGAGCTTCATCCTGGTAAGGGTGGACAGATGGTTCGTAGTGCTGGCAACAGCGCACAGCTCATGGCTAAAGAAGGTAAGTACGCAACACTTCGTCTTCCTTCAGGCGAAATGAGAATGGTACCGATCGAATGTAGAGCTACAGTCGGTATCGTAGGTAACGGAGATCACAGCCTTGTTAAGATTGGTAAAGCAGGACGTAAGCGTCACATGGGTATCCGCCCAACAGTTCGCGGTTCTGTTATGAACCCTAATGACCATCCACACGGTGGTGGTGAAGGTAGAGCACCAATCGGTCGTCCTGGCCCATGTACACCTTGGGGCAAACCTGCTCTTGGTCTTAAGACACGTAAGAAGAAAAAATCTTCTAACAAGCTGATCGTAAGACGTAGAGATGGTAAGGCAATCAAATAGTAAGGAGGAGACAAAATGGCTAGATCACTTAAAAAAGGACCTTTCGCTGACGAAAGTTTACTGAAAAAAGTAGATGCTATGAACGCAGCTGGACAGAAGCAGGTTATCAAAACCTGGTCACGTCGTTCTACAATTTTCCCTTCATTCGTGGGACATACAATTGCAGTTCATGACGGAAGAAAGCACGTTCCGGTATATGTAACCGAAGATATGGTTGGACATAAACTTGGTGAGTTCGTTGCAACAAGAACTTACAGAGGACATGGAAAAGACGAAAAGAAATCCAAAGTGAGATAATTTGAAAGGAGGTTTTAATCCATGGCAAAAGGACATAGATCCCAAATTAAACGTGAAAGAAATGCGAACAAGGATACAAGACCAAGCGCAAAGTTATCTTACGCTAGAATTCCTGTTCAGAAAGCATGTTTTGTATTAGATGCGATCCGTGGCAAAGACGTTGAAACTGCTCTTGCAATCCTTGAGTACAATCCGCGTTATGCTTCAGGTGTCGTAAAGAAAATCGTAGAATCAGCAATCGCAAATGCTGAGAACAACAACGGCATGAAGAAAGAAAACCTTTATATTGCAGAATGTTATGCAAATCAGGGACCGACAATGAAGAGAGTAAGACCAAGAGCACAGGGTAGAGCTTATAGAATCTTAAAGAGAATGAGCCACATTACAGTAGTGCTTGATGAAAGATAGGAGGAAGAGTAATGGGACAGAAAGTTAATCCTCACGGCCTGAGAGTCGGCGTTATTAAAGATTGGGATTCCAAATGGTATGCTGAAGGCGATTTTTCAGATTTCTTAGTAGAAGATTACAACATTCGTAACTTCCTGAAAAAGAAATTATACAATGCCGGAATCGCAAAGATCGAGATCGAAAGAGCATCTGACCGCGTAAAGGTTATCATCTACACAGCTAAACCTGGTGTTGTAATCGGTAAGGGCGGCGCTGAGATCGAAGTAACGAAGAAGGAACTTGCTAAATTAACAGATAAAAAAGTATTAGTAGATATCAAAGAGATCAAGAGACCTGACAGAGATGCACAGCTTGTCGCTGAGAACATCGCTCAGCAGCTTGAAAATCGTGTTTCTTTCCGTCGTGCAATGAAATCCTGCATGGGAAGAACAATGAAGGCTGGCGCACTTGGAATCAAGACTTCTTGTTCAGGACGTCTGGGCGGTGCTGATATGGCTCGTACAGAGTTCTATTCAGAAGGCACTATTCCACTTCAGACACTGAGAGCAGATATTGACTACGGATTCGCTGAAGCAGACACAACTTACGGTAAAGTAGGTGTTAAGGTTTGGGTCTACAAAGGCGAGGTACTTCCAACTAAAGGAAACAAGGAAGGGAGCGATAAATAATGTTAATGCCGAAGAGAGTAAAACGTCGTAAACAGTTCCGTGGAACTATGGCAGGTAAGGCCATGAGAGGCAATAAGATCAATTACGGCGAATATGGTATCGTGGCTTTAGAGCCATGTTGGATCAAATCTAACCAGATCGAAGCAGCCCGTGTTGCTATGACTCGTTATATCAAGCGTGGTGGTAAGGTTTGGATTAAGATTTTCCCAGATAAACCAGTAACTAACAAACCAGCAGAAACACGTATGGGTTCCGGTAAAGGAACTTTAGAGTACTGGGTAGCAGTTGTTAAGCCAGGACGTGTAATGTTCGAAATTGCAGGTGTTCCGGAAGAAACAGCAAAAGAAGCATTACGTCTTGCATCACATAAGCTTCCATGTAGATGTAAAATTGTTTCTAAAGCAGATTTGGAAGGCGGTGTGTCAAATGAAAACTAATAAATATGTAGAAGATTTAAAAGCTAAATCAGCTGCAGACTTAGCAGAAGAGTTAGTTTCCGCTAAAAAAGAACTTTTCAATTTGAGATTCCAGAACGCAACAAACCAGCTTGATAATACCAGCAGAATCAAAGAAGTTCGCAAGAACATTGCCAGAATTCAGACTGTTATTACAGAAAAAGCTAACGTTGCAGAATAATTCTCGACAGGAAGGAGAATAGATCGTGGAAGAAAGAAATTTAAGAAAAACACGTACCGGTAAGGTCGTAAGCAATAAAATGCAGAAAACTATCGTTGTTGCTGTAGAAGACCATGTAAAGCATCCTCTTTACAACAAGATCGTAAAGAAGACATACAAGCTGAAAGCACATGATGAGAACAACGAATGCAACATCGGTGATACCGTAAAGGTTATGGAAACAAGACCATTATCTAAGGACAAGAGATGGAGACTTGTTGAAATCGTTGAAAGAGTAAAATAATCTTACAATATTTGGAAGGAGAATTGGCATGATACAACAGGAAAGCAGACTTAAGGTTGCTGATAATACTGGTGCAAAAGAGATTCTTTGTATCCGTGTTATGGGTGGATCAACTAGAAGATATGCAAACATTGGCGATGTAATCGTTGCTACTGTTAAAGATGCAACACCAGGCGGCGTTGTAAAAAAAGGCGATGTCGTAAAAGCTGTAGTTGTACGTACGGTTAAGGGCGCTCGTCGTAAAGACGGTTCCTATATCAAATTTGACGAAAATGCTGCTGTTATCATTAAAGATGATAAGACTCCAAGAGGAACTCGTATTTTTGGGCCAGTAGCAAGAGAGCTTCGTGACAAACAGTTTATGAAAATTGTTTCCTTAGCTCCGGAAGTATTATAGGAGGTTCACTATGGCAACATCAAAGATTAAAAAAGGCGATACAGTTAAAGTTATGGTCGGCGATGCAGTAAAATGCAAAGGCAAAGAAGGTAAAGTCCTTTCTGTAGACCATAAGAACGGAAGAGTTGTTGTAGAAGGTGTTAACAAAGTTACAAAGCACACAAAACCTTCAGCAGCTAATCCAAACGGCGGAATCATCGAGAAGGAAGCTCCAATCGATATCTCCAACGTTATGTATGTTCATAAAGGAAAGACAACAAAGGTTGGTTTCAAGATGGATGGCGATAAGAAAGTCCGTTTTGCAAAATCAACAGGAGAAGTAATCGACTAATTTGGAGAGAGGAGGTCTAGACACGTGAGCAGACTTAAAGATATGTATAAAGACGAGATCGTAGATGCTATGATCAAGAAGTTTGGTTATAAAAATATCATGGAAGTTCCGAAGATCGATAAGATCGTCCTGAACATGGGTGTCGGAGAAGCTAAGGACAATGCAAAGGCTCTTGAATCCGCTGTAAAGGATATGGAAACAATCACAGGACAGAAAGTCGTAACTACAAAGGCTAAAAATTCAGTTGCTAACTTCAAAATCAGAGAAGGTCAGGCAATCGGATGCAAGACAACACTTCGTGGCGAAAAGATGTATGAATTCTTAGATCGTCTGGTAAACCTTGCACTGCCTCGAGTTCGTGACTTTAGAGGTGTTAATCCTAACGCATTTGACGGCAGAGGAAACTATGCACTTGGTATCAAGGAGCAGATCATCTTCCCTGAAATCGAATACGATAAGGTAGATAAAGTAAGAGGTATGGATGTTATCTTCGTAACAACAGCTAAGACTGATGAAGAAGCTCGTGAGTTATTAAGATTATTCAATATGCCATTTGCAAAATAATAGGAGGTAAATTCATGGCTAAGACTTCGATGAAAGTAAAACAGCAGCGTCCTGCAAAGTTCTCTACCAGAGAATACACACGTTGCAAAATCTGTGGACGTCCACATTCAGTTTTGAAAAAATACGGAATTTGTAGAATTTGCTTCCGTGAATTAGCTTATAAAGGACAGATCCCAGGCGTAAAGAAAGCCAGCTGGTAAGATTAGAAGAAGGAGGCAATTCAAAATGACAATGAGCGATCCAATTGCAGATATGCTTACAAGAATCCGTAATGCAAATACTGCAAAACATGATACAGTTGATGTTCCTTCATCAAAGATGAAACTTGCTATTGCAGACATCCTTGTAGATGAAGGTTATATCCAGAAATATGATCTGGTAGATGATGGTAACTTCAAGACAATCCGCATCGCACTGAAGTATGGTGCTGATAAGAATGAAAAGATCATCACAGGAATCAAGAGAATCTCTAAACCGGGACTTCGTGTTTACGCCGGTAAAGATGAGCTGCCAAGAGTTCTTGGAGGACTTGGTATCGCAATCATCTCTACAAACAAAGGTGTTGTAACAGACAAGAAAGCAAGAGAGCTTCAGGTCGGTGGAGAGGTATTAGCATTCGTTTGGTAATAGCGAAGCAAAGGAAACAAGCAACCTAGTAAAAATTTATAGGAGGTACGGGCATGTCACGTATAGGAAGAATGCCAATCGCGGTACCAGCAGGTGTTACTGTTGATATTGCAGAAAATAACAAAGTGACCGTGAAAGGTCCTAAGGGAACACTGGAAAGAGTGCTTCCTGCAGAGATGGAAATCAAATTAGAAGATGGACATATCGTTGTAACAAGACCTAATGATTTAAAGAAAATGAAATCTTTACATGGTCTGACAAGATCCCTGCTGAACAACATGGTAATCGGTGTTACTGATGGTTACGAAAAGAAGCTGGAAGTAAACGGTGTAGGTTACAGAGCAGCAAAACAGGGTAAAAAGTTAGTATTAAACTTAGGTTACTCTCATCCGGTAGAAATGGAAGATCCTGAAGGTATTGAAACTGTTCTTGACGGACAGAACATCATTATCGTAAAAGGTATCGACAAAGAAAAAGTTGGTCAATTCGCGGCTGAAATCAGAGACAAGAGAAGACCTGAACCTTACAAGGGCAAAGGTATCAAGTATGCTGATGAAGTTATCAGACGTAAAGTTGGTAAGACTGGTAAGAAATAGATAAGGAGAGTGTAAAAATGGTTAGTAAAGAATCTAGACAGAAAATTCGTGTAAAGAAGCACAACAGAATGCGTAACCGTTTCTCTGGTACTGCTGAGAGACCTCGTCTTGCTGTGTTCAGAAGTAATAATCATATGTATGCTCAAATTATCGATGATACAGTTGGTAACACTTTAGTAGCTGCTTCTACTCTTGAAAAAGACATCAAAGCAGAGCTTGAGAAAACCAACAACGTTGATGCAGCAGCATATTTAGGAACTGTAATTGCGAAAAGAGCATTAGAAAAAGGTATTAACACAGTAGTCTTTGATAGAGGCGGCTTTATATACCAGGGTAAAATCGCAGCATTAGCAGAAGCAGCCAGAGAAGCTGGCTTAGAATTTTAGGAAGGGAGAAAGAACACATGAAACGTACAATCATTGACACAAGCAGCATGGAATTAAACGAAAAAGTTGTTTCCATTAAACGTGTTACTAAGGTTGTTAAGGGTGGCCGTAACATGCGCTTCACAGCTTTAGTTGTTGTTGGAGATGGTAACGGACATGTAGGCGCTGGCCTCGGCAAAGCGACTGAAATCCCGGAAGCAATCCGCAAAGGTAAAGAAGATGCGATCAAGAACATGGTTTCTGTAGCATTAGACGAGTTCGGTAGTGTTACACATGACAATATCGGTAAATTCGGAAGTGCGTCTGTTCTTCTGAAGAAAGCTCCTGAAGGTACTGGTATCATCGCTGGTGGTCCTGCACGTATCGTTTGTGAACTTGCAGGTATTAAGAATATTCGTACAAAATCTTTAGGATCTAACAATAAGCAGAACGTAGTTCTTGCAGCTATTGAAGGTCTTAGCCAGCTCAAAACTCCAGAAGAAGTAGCTAAGAACCGCGGCAAATCTGTCAGCGAAATCATGGCTTAGGGAGGAGATAGAAATGGCAGAAAAGACATTAAAAGTAACTTTAGTGAAATCTACAATTGGTGCGATCCCAAAGCACAAAGCAACTGTAGCAGCACTTGGTTTAAAGAAAGTCAATAAGACAGTGGAATTACCTGACAATGCATGCACAAGAGGTATGGTTCAGCAGGTAAGACACTTAGTAAAAGTTGAAGAAGCATAAAACAGATAAGGAGGTGTCATAATGGAATTATCAAATTTACAGCCTGCAGCAGGTTCTAAACACAGTGATAATTTTAGAAGAGGTCGTGGACACGGTTCAGGAAATGGTAAGACAGCTGGTAAGGGTCACAAAGGACAGAAGGCTCGTTCCGGAGCACCAAGAATTGGTTTCGAAGGTGGACAGATGCCATTATACAGAAGACTTCCTAAGAGAGGCTTCAAGAACCGCAATTCGAAAGACATCGTTAGTATTAATATTTCAGCATTAGATAAATTCGAAGATGGAGCTACTGTTGATGTAGCAGCTTTAATGGAAGCTGGTATCGTTAAGAACCCACGTGATGGAGTTAAAATCCTCGGAAATGGAGAAATAACCAAGAAGCTCAATGTTAAAGTTGATGCAGTAAGCGCATCTGCTAAGGAAAAAATTGAGGCAGTTGGTGGAACAGTAGAGGTGATCTAATGTTAACAACTTTAAAGAATGCTTTTAAGATCAAAGATATTCGTAACAGACTGTTGTTTACACTGGCAATGTTAGTTGTGATCCGTTTTGGATCACAGCTGCCTGTTCCGGGTGTCAATCGTACTTATTTTGCTGACTGGTTTGCAGCTCAGTCAAACGGAGCATTTAACTTTTTCGATGCATTTACCGGTGGCTCTTTCATGAACATGTCAGTATTTGCATTGAATATCACACCATATATCACAAGCTCCATTATCATGCAGCTTCTGACGATCGCAATTCCGAAACTGGAAGAAATGCAGAAGGATGGAGAAGATGGAAGAAAGAAAATCGCAACGATCACACGTTATGTGACAGTTGGTCTTTCTTTGATCGAAGCAGCAGCTATGGCGATCGGATTTGGTAACAGCGGACTTCTGCAGAAGGATTCTGTTGTGCTGGATTATATCGTGGTTATCGTAGCGCTGACAGCAGGTAGTGCATTTGTTATGTGGATCGGTGAGCAGATCACAGAGCATGGTGTCGGTAACGGTATTTCAATCGTATTGACGATCAACATCGTATCCCGTATGCCATCTGATCTTGCTACATTGTATGAGCAGTTCGTAAAGAGTGCATCTACTATTACATTGTCTGTGATCTCAGCAGTTGTTATCATGGCAATTATCGTAGGAATGGTTGTCCTTGTTATCATTTTAAATGATGGCGTCAGAAGAATCCCGGTTCAGTATGCAAAGAAGATCCAGGGTCATAAAACCTATGGCGGACAGTCAACAAGCATTCCACTGAAGATTAACACAGCAGGTGTTATTCCGATCATCTTTGCATCATCACTGATGCAGTTCCCGATCGTGATCTGTCAGTTGGCAGGTTATCAGGGAACAGGCTTCTGGGGAGAGGTATTAAAGGTATTAAATCAGGGTAACTGGTGTAATCCTTCTCTTCCAATCTATAACATAGGATTAGTGATCTACATTGTATTGGTTGTATTTTTCGCATACTTCTACACATCGATCACATTTAATCCGTTGGAAGTATCCAATAACATTAAAAAGCAGGGTGGCTTTATCCCGGGAATCAGACCTGGTAAACCAACCACAGATTACTTGACAGGTATTTTGAACTATATTATTTTTATCGGGGCTGTTGGCCTTATCATTATCGCTGTCATTCCGTTCTTCTTTAACGGAGTATTTGGTGCAAATGTTTCCTTTGGCGGAACAAGTCTCATCATTATTGTCAGCGTAATCTTAGAGACAATCAAACAGATCGAGTCCTTAATGCTGGTTCGTAATTATAAAGGCTTTTTAAATGCTTAAATGAAATAGTTGAAACGACAAATGTATTCTGGGGCAGGTGAGTATTCGCTTGTCCCATGAGTCGTTTTCGTCATAGTGCATAAAGACAAGTGGAGGAGAAAAATGAAAATCATTATGTTAGGCGCTCCGGGCGCAGGAAAAGGAACACAGGCTAAAATGATCGCAGATAAATACGGTGTTCCGCACGTATCAACAGGCGATATTTTCAGAGCAAACATCAAAAACGGTACAGAGCTTGGTATGGAAGCTAAGAAGTATATGGATCAGGGACTTTTAGTTCCGGATGAACTGACAGTAAAGATCCTGCTTGACAGAGTTTCACAGCCGGATTGCAAGAACGGTTATGTACTGGATGGTTTCCCAAGAACAATCCCACAGGCAGAAGTACTGGATAAGGCACTTGCAGAGCTGGGTGAGTCTATCGATTATGCGATCGATGTAGATGTACCGGACGAAAACATTGTAAAGAGAATGTCAGGCAGACGTGCATGTGTTTCCTGTGGAGCTACCTATCATGTTGTACATGTTCCGCCAAAGAAAGAAGGAATATGTGATAGATGTGGCAGCGAGCTGATCCTTCGTGATGACGACAAGCCGGAAACAGTGAAGAACCGTCTGGATGTTTATCATAAACAGACACAGCCACTGATCGACTTCTATACAAAGAAGGGTGTGCTGAAAACAGTTGATGGTACAGTCGATATGCAGGATGTATTTAAAGCTATCGTTGCAATTTTGGGAGAATAAAAATGGCAGTTACAGTAAAATCCGCAAGAGAACTTGGTTTAATGCGTGATTCCGGAAAGATTCTGGCAGAGGTTCACGCAAAGCTTGGAGAGTTTGTGAAACCGGGTATTTCTACTCTCGAGATCGATCAGCTTGGAGAAAAGCTGATCAGAGGTTATGATTGTGTGCCGAATTTCTTACATTATAACGGATATCCGGCTTCTATCTGTGTTTCCGTGAATGACGAGGTTGTACATGGAATCCCGAAAGCAGACAGGATCCTGCAGGAGGGAGATATCGTCAGCCTGGATGCAGGACTGATCTACAAAGGATATCATTCCGATGCAGCAAGAACCTATCCAATCGGAAAGGTAAGTGAGGAAGCACAGCTTTTGATCGACAGAACAAAACAGAGCTTTTTTGAGGGAATAAAAATGGCAGTTGCCGGAAATCATCTGTATGATATTTCCAATCGGATCGACGATTATATCAGCCAGTTCGGATATGGCATCGTAACAGATTTGGTCGGACACGGAATCGGAACTCATTTACATGAGGATCCACAGATCCCGAACTTCAGACAGAAGAAAAAAGGAATTAAGCTTTGTGCAGGTATGACACTTGCGATCGAGCCGATGATCAATATCGGAAGAAGCGATGTGGAGTGGCTGGATGATGACTGGACAGTCGTAACAGAGGATGGAACCTATTCCGCTCATTACGAAAACACCATCGCCATCACACCGGACGGTGAGCCTGAGATCCTGACACTGTTATAAATGTCAGACTGCTATTATGAAATGAAGTTATCCGGTGCCACAGCAGTTCGGCAAGGACAGAAAGGTTCATCTGTGAACGTAAAGTTCTCAGATGAACTTGAAAGGCACAGGACAGTGACTCTGAAAGTAAGGAACAGAATAAAGGAACGGATCATATGGTAGGAATGCTAGCTGCGGCGAAAGCCGGACACGATAAAGATACCTTATATATCATAATAGAAGAAACAGATGAATATGTATGGCTTACGGATGGAAAATACAGACCGGTTGCAAAGCCAAAAAAGAAAAACAAAAAGCATATTCAGATCTGGAAAAAGGAAAATGAAGCACTGAAAGAGCTCAGACAGAAGCTTGAAGCAAAAGAGTCTGTCAGAGATGAGGAGATCAAGAGAACAATTAAACTGATAAAGAGTAGTCAAGTGGAGGAGTAAAATGTCAAAAACAGATGTCATTGAAATCGAAGGAACAGTAGTGGAGAAGCTGCCAAACACCATGTTTCAGGTAGAACTGGAAAATGGACACAAGGTGCTTGCACATATCAGTGGTAAGCTGCGTCAGAATTTTATCCGTATCTTACCGGGCGATAAAGTAACACTGGAGTTATCCCCGTATGACCTTTCAAAGGGAAGAATCATCTGGAGAGATAAATAAAAATTATTTTGTGAAAGTATTGCAAATGTAAATTTGCCATGCTATAATGTAAAACGGTCTTTTTTGAAAGGAGGGTTTAACGTGAAAGTTAGATCATCAGTAAAACCAATTTGCGAAAAGTGCAAAGTCATCAAAAGAAAGGGTAAAATCAGAGTTATCTGTGAAAACCCAAAACACAAACAGGTACAGGGCTAATCCAATAATAAACAGACCAGGATTATCCAGTATCACGATTTAGCGGCTGACAGCTTATCTTTCCGTCAAAAGATAGGCTGATTAAGATAATTTTACGTAGTGAGCCTACGGAGAATTACTTATTGATACCGAGAATTCAGAAGCTTAGTATCGGAAAGACCGGAGTATTCCGGTTGGGCATTTTTGTGTTTATGCCCCAGTCAATTAGTAACATTAAGTTTAGGTACAAAAAGTACCCGGAAAACGGAGGAATTGAAAATGGCTCGTATTGCAGGTGTTGACTTACCTAGAGACAAACGTGTTGAAATCGGTTTAACTTATATCTACGGAATCGGTAGAACAAGTGCAGATCGTATTTTAGCAGAAGCAAAAGTTAATCCAGATACTCGTTGTAGAGATTTAACAGACGACGAAGTAAAGAGAATCAGTGAAGTAATCGACGCTACACAGGTAGTAGAAGGTGATTTAAGAAGAGAAGTTGCTCTTAACATCAAGAGATTACAGGAAATCGGATGCTATCGTGGTATCCGTCACAGAAAAGGACTTCCGGTTCGTGGTCAGAAGACAAAGACTAACGCAAGAACACGTAAGGGTCCGAAGAGAACAGTAGCAAATAAGAAGAAATAATCCATAAGGATTTAGTTTAAGAGAAAGTAGGTTAGTTTAATTATGGCTAAACAGGTTGCAAAAAAAGTAACAAAGAAGCGTGTAAAGAAAAACGTTGAACACGGACAGGCACATATCCAGGCGTCTTTTAACAATACAATTGTTACACTGACAGATAATGAAGGAAATGCTCTTAGCTGGGCAAGTGCTGGTGGTCTGGGATTTAGAGGTTCAAAGAAATCTACTCCTTATGCAGCTCAGATGGCAGCAGAAACTGCTACAAAGGCAGCATTAGTACATGGTTTAAAGACTGTTGATGTTATGGTAAAAGGTCCTGGTTCAGGACGTGAAGCAGCTATCCGTGCATTACAGGCTTGTGGACTTGAAGTTACCAGCATCCGTGACGTAACACCGGTACCTCATAATGGTTGCCGTCCACCAAAGCGTCGTCGTGTGTAGTACTAAGACTAGATTTGGATTTTTTAAAATGTCATGTGTCTGTGATACATGATGCAGCTTCGCGCATTGCGATGCGATTTCGCATGCAAGAGGTTCTGATAATAAATGTAAATATGTTGGAAGAAAGTACATTGTGTACTGTAAACAATATCAGGAGGAAAAATAAATGGCAGTAAACAGAGTCCCTGTTTTAAAAAGATGTAGATCACTTGGTCTTGAACCAAGCTATCTTGGATATGACAAGAAATCAAACCGTCAGCTTGTAAGAGCAAACAGAAAGGTCAGCGAGTATGGAATGCAGCTTCGTGAGAAACAGAAAGCGAAATTCATCTATGGCGTATTAGAAAAACCTTTCAGAAATTACTATAAGAAAGCTGATCTTATGAAAGGTCAGACCGGTGAAAACTTAATGGTTCTTCTGGAAAGAAGATTAGACAATATTGTTTTCCGTCTTGGCTTTGCAAGAACAAGAAGAGAAGCAAGACAGGTTGTTGATCACAAACATGTACTGGTAAACGGAAAGTGTGTCAATGTTCCGTCTTATCTTGTAAAAGCCGGTGATGTGATCGAAATCAGAGAAAAATCCAAGAGCTTACAGAGATACAAAGATATCGTAGAAGTAACAGAAGGAAGATTAGTTCCGGAATGGTTAGATCAGGATATCGAAGGATTAAAAGGAACTGTTAAATCACTTCCTACAAGAGAAATGATTGATGTACCTGTTGACGAAATGCTTATCGTCGAATTATATTCTAAATAATTCGTAGGCATGGAAGCGTTCCTTTGCTGGATCGCTATATTACAATTATATTGTAAGGAGGGTATTTACAGTGTTTGATTTTGAGAGACCTAATATCGAGGTTGCTGAAATCTCAGATGACGGAAAATACGGCAGATTCGTCGTTGAGCCATTAGAGCGTGGTTATGGAATCACTCTTGGCAACTCATTAAGAAGAATCATGCTGTCTTCATTACCTGGCGCTGCTGTCAGCCGCGTTAAGATTGAAGGCGTTCTGCACGAATTCAGTTCAATTCCTGGTGTTAAGGAAGATGTAACAGAAATCATCATGAACTTAAAGAGTCTTGCTATCAAGAATATGAGTTCCACAAATGAGCCAAAAACTGCTTATATCGAGTTTGAAGGTGAAGGCGTTGTCAGAGCATCTGATATTCAGTGTGACCAGGATATCGTAATCGTTAATTCCGATCAGGTCATTGCTACACTGAGTGGTGGCAAAGAAAGCAAATTATACATGGAACTGACCATTACAAAGGGCAGAGGATATGTAAGTGCTGAAAAGAATAAATCAGAAGATCTGCCAATCGGAGTTATCGCAGTAGATTCTATCTACACACCTGTAGAAAGAGTCAATATGACTGTAGAAAATACCCGTGTCGGACAGGTAACAGACTATGATAAACTGACATTAGATGTTTATACGAATGGCACGTTGGCTCCGGATGAGGCGGTAAGCCTTGCAGCTAAGGTACTTAGTGAGCATTTAGGACTTTTTATTGATCTGTCTGAGAATGCCAAGACTGCAGAAGTTATGGTAGAAAAAGAAGACGACGAGAAAGAAAAAGTTCTGGAAATGAGCATTGATGAACTGGAATTATCCGTTCGTTCATACAACTGCTTAAAGAGAGCCGGTATCAATACGGTTGAAGAATTAACAAATAAAACTTCCGATGATATGATGAAGGTTCGTAACCTTGGACGTAAGTCATTAGAAGAAGTTTTAGCGAAGCTGAAAGAGCTCGGTTTAGAGCTGAATAACGCTGAGGAATAATAAATGCAGAGCGACATGCGAAGTAAGCCCGATGAGCATTTGCATGCCTGTCTGACATGGAACAAATTAACGGTTCGGTATGTAAGCCCGAAGAGCAATGCCGGATTCACCATGAATGGAGGACGTAAACATGGCAAAGTACAGAAAACTTGGCAGAACATCTGACCAGAGAAAAGCATTACTTAGAAATCAGGTAACAAATCTGTTATACAACGGAAAGATCGTTACAACAGAAGCTAAGGCTAAAGAAGTAAAGAAAATCGCTGAAAAGCTTATCACTTTAGCAGTAAAAGAAAAAGATAACTTTGAAACAGTTAAGGTTACAGCTAAGGTTGCCCGCAAGGACAAAGATGGCAAGAGAGTAAAAGAAGTTGTAGACGGAAAGAAAGTTACTGTTTACGATGAAGTAGAAAAGGAAATCAAGAAAGATATGCCTTCCAGACTTCATGCAAGACGTCAGATGCTTCAGGTTCTTTATCCTGTAAAGGAAGTTCCTACAGCAAACGCTGGTAAGAAAAAAGGAACAAAAGAAGTAGATATGGCAGCTAAGCTGTTTGACGAAATCGCACCTAAATATGCAGACCGCAAGGGTGGTTACACTCGTATCGTAAAGATCGGTCAGCGTAAAGGCGATGGCGCAATGGAAGTATTACTTGAGTTAGTATAATTTCAGAGCAAACAAAAGGGACATCCGATCGGATGTCCTTTTTTATGTGATAGGAAATTCCTATCACATAAAAAAGGCTCCGCATGGATGCGCACTCGCGCGAAGAAGAAATATGTCGCAAGCATTGTCGTACATTTGCAGAGCAAATGTACGGCGCAATAACCTGCGTAGCAGGTTATAGAAAATTGACCGCGCTCGGCGCGAGAATGTGCCAAGGCACATTCTATATTACTTATTTTACGTCATAGAAGTATTTAATTGATGACTTTCTGGAAATGCTGGTAATCTTTGAGTGATTTCCACTCCCCGCCCCATGTAAAACCGTGATCGATAAAAAGCTGATAGCAAAGATCACCTTTCCGGATCATATGAGGATTGTCATTGCTGCGGTCGGCGTAGACTTCACTGCCTGCAGGTGAGATCCGCTCCTTTCCGTCGGGATAGGTCACATAAGGATTGTAGAACGGATTGATATCGATTGCCATGCCAAGGGCATGTTTGGACAGCGTAGTGCTGCCTGCAACAACACGGTAATTAAAGCAGGCGGTATTGTCATCTGCGCAGGAAAGATCATCGTCTGCATCATAGACATCAATAAGCTGTATCTTGTCAATCTGGTAGGCATTGTCATATAATGTGCTGAAGATTTCCAGCAGATCATCTGCGATCTGTTTGTTGCAGATCAGTTCCCCATCTTTTATTTCATTATTAAAATCATAATACAGAACGTGTAAAAACCGTAGCTGGTCTAAAGAAATATCATCATTTTCATGGTAGGAGCTTCCGGTAATACGTTCTATCAAGGTATCGGAGAGCGTTTCCTGATAAAAGCCGTCACGATATGTGATGCGATCCATGCCCGGTCCGTTTGAGGTCTGTGTCATATCTGTAGCCTCCTGCTCAGTTATTTCTGTATTTCCCGGTTCCGTGTCAGGTTTCTGCGCTGTGGCAGCTTTCTCCCGGGCAGATCCCTCCTGCAGATCTGAGGTCTGCGTTCCTGTTTTTGTATGTTGCGTCTCCTGCGCATCAGTTGTAATGTCAGATTGTATTGGTGCTGTTTCCGTGGAAGTATCGGATGGATCTGTTATATCTGTTATATCGGTCTGCTCCGGATGCGCTGGTGTAGAGGGATCCGTCTGCTTTGTGTATCCATACAGCATCAGTATAATACATATAAGTATGAGCAGCAGAAGCAAAATATGAATCAATGGCAAAAAAGAATGTTTCTTGTGCATGATATGCCTCCTGTTTCGGTTGTATAGTCAAAGTATAGCAAAGCTCAGAAAAAAAGGAAATAGCTTGTATTTATCGGACAAACCATGTACAATAAAACGCGAGTAAAAAACGACAGCACCGGGAAAAAGGAAAGAATGGGCTGTACGTGGAAAGAATATCTATGAAAAAAGAAAAGAACAATATTGTAAAAACAGATGACTTAGTATTTGAATATATCAGACGTGACGAGGACGGCAATGTGGAAGGAATCACAACCGCGGTCGATCATGTGGATATCTCTATCAAACAGGGAGATTTTGTTGCGATTCTTGGGCATAACGGTTCCGGGAAATCGACACTGGCGAAGCATTTGAACGCTATCTTATATCCAACGGAAGGAACTGTCTGGGTAGATGGCAAGGATACGAAGGATGAAGACAGTCTGATCGAGATCCGTAAAGAAGCGGGAATGGTATTCCAGAACCCGGACAACCAGATCATCGGGCAGATTGTAGAAGAAGATGTGGGCTTTGGACCGGAAAATCTTGGCGTGCAGACAGAGGAGATCTGGGCACGCGTAGAGGAGAGCCTGAAAGCAGTTGGTATGTATGAATTCCGGAAGAAATCACCGAACCGCCTCTCAGGTGGGCAGAAGCAGCGTGTTTCCATTGCGGGAGTACTGGCAATGCATCCGAAATGTATCATCTTGGATGAGCCGACGGCGATGCTCGATCCGAACGGCAGAAAAGAAGTGATCCGCGCCGTGCGGGCTTTAAATGATGTGGAAGGAATCACGGTAATCCTGATCACACATTATATGGAAGAGGTCATTCATGCAGATCATGTCTATGTCATGGACAAAGGCAGCGTGAAAATGCAGGGGACTCCAAAGGAGATCTTCTCACAGGTAGAGAAACTGAAGGAATTGCGTCTTTCCGTACCACAGGTAACACTCCTTTCGTATGAACTGAAAAAAGCTGGTGTTCCTTTGCCGGACGGAATATTGGAAACTGAAGAACTGATTCGAGAATTAAAGAAGGTACAATAATATGCCTATCATAGTAGATCATTTGAATTGTATATATGAACAGGGCACCAATATGGAAGTGGCAGCCCTCAAAGATATAAATCTTGTCATACCGGACGGACAATTTATCGGATTGATCGGACATACCGGTTCCGGTAAATCAACGCTGGTACAGCACTTAAACGGACTGATCGAGGCCACGAGCGGAACGGTCTATTTTAACGGAGAAGATATTTACGATAAGGATTATGACCGGAAAAAGCTGCGCAGCAAGGTAGGACTGGTATTCCAGTATCCGGAGCACCAGCTTTTTGAAACAGATGTTTTTAAGGATGTCTGTTTCGGACCGAAGAATCTGGGACTTGACCGGAAAGAAACAGAGCTGAGGGCGTATAAGGCGCTCAAAATGGTAGGGCTTCCGGATGAGTATTTTTACCAGTCGCCGTTTGATCTGTCAGGAGGACAGAAGCGGCGCGTGGCGATCGCAGGTGTGCTTGCGATGGAGCCGGATGTGCTGATCCTTGATGAGCCGACTGCGGGGCTGGATCCCAAGGGACGGGACGAGATTCTGGAGCTGATCAAGGGGCTGCAGGAAACAGGTATGACGATCATTCTGGTATCACACAGCATGGAAGATGTTGCCAATTATGTGGACAGGATCATTGTGATGAATAAGGGCAGTGTCATGCTGGATGGTGTGCCAAAGGATGTATTTGCGCATTACAAAGAACTGGAAGAAGTCGGACTGGCAGCACCGGCAGTAACTTACATTATGCAGCAGTTAAAACAAAACGGATTTGCCGTATCTACAGACGCTACGACAATAGAGGAAGCGAAGGAGGAGATCCTGCGCGCCCTGCATCGAGCAGACTGAATAGGGAATCGGAACTCATGCATTATAATGACATGAGAGACGAGGCAGATCAGATAAACAGGAGAAATTATGATTCGAGAAATTACATTGGGACAGTACTATCAGGCTGACTCTGTCATCCACAGACTGGACCCGCGCGTAAAACTGGTTGGAACAATTCTTTACATTGTATCATTATTCTTATTTAAAAAGGCAGCGCCGTACGTGCTGGCAGTTATATTTCTGGCAGCGGTCATTTCTTTATCCAAAGTACCGTTTTCCTATATGGTGCGTGGGCTGAAAGCGATTATGATCCTGCTGCTCATCACAGCGGCTTTTAATATTTTTCTGACAAGCGGTGAACCGCTGGCAAAGGTATGGATCTTTACGATCACCAGGGAAGGCGTGATCAATGCTGTGTTTATTGCGATCCGTCTGGTGCTTCTGATCATAGGATCCTCTCTTATGACACTGACAACGACTCCAAATCAGCTGACAGATGCCATGGAAAAGCTGATGCATCCACTGACAAAGATCAAAGTACCGGTGCATGAAATATCCATGATGATGTCCATCGCGCTTCGTTTTATTCCGATTCTGCTGGAAGAAACGGATAAGATCATGAAGGCGCAGATGGCAAGAGGTGCTGATTTTGAAAGCGGCAATCTGATCAAAAAGATCAAAGCGATGATCCCACTTCTTGTACCGCTGTTTGTATCGGCTTTCAGACGTGCCAATGATCTGGCAATGGCAATGGAAGCAAGATGTTATCAGGGCGGCGATAACAGGACAAAGATGAAACCGCTTAAATATCACAAGCGTGACAGCATTTCCTATGGGATACTGCTCGTTTATCTGGCAGGTATTATCTTGCTGGGCAAGACGATATCGATCGGAATGCTGTAAGACAGGGAGTGATCAGGCGTATGAAGCGAGTGATGCTGACGGTTGCATATGATGGCAGCGCATACAGTGGCTGGCAGGTGCAGCCAAATGCGGATACGATAGAAGGACAACTGAATAAGCATCTGAGTGAGCTTCTGGGAGAGGAGATCACAGTTATCGGTGCCAGCAGAACAGATGCAGGCGTGCATGCACTCTGTAATCTCGCTGTGTTTTCCACCAATGCCAGAATACCGGCAGAGAAGATCTCGTATGCGCTGAACCAGAGACTGCCACAGGACATCCGCATTCAGAAGTCCGAAGAAGTGGCAGAGGATTTTCATCCGCGTAAGGTAGAAACAAGGAAAACATATGAATACTGTATCTATCATGCAAAATTCGCTAATCCGATCTTGGAAAAATACAGCTATTTTGTTTATGTGCCGTTGGATCTTAAAAAGATGAAACAGGCAGCGGAAATACTGGTCGGTACGCATGATTTTGCGGGGTTTTCCACTTATAAGCCGGAAGTAACCAATACGATCCGGATGATCACAAACATACAGATCCTGACAGAACATCCATGGGATAAGCAGGACTGTGAGCTGATCCACATCCGTGTGACAGGAAACGGCTTCTTATATAATATGGTCCGCATCATTGTGGGAACACTTGTTGCAATCGGACGCGGGCAGATGGATATAGCATGCATAGCGCATGTACTTGAGACCGGAAACCGGGAACTGGCAGGCCCGACAGCACCTGCGCAGGGGCTTATGCTGATGCAGTATGAAATAATGGAATAGAACGAAATGAAAGCAAAAAAGGGCTTGACACACCCGGATGCGTATCATATAATAATTCACAGTGGCGACCTGTGAAGAATTGACCTGCCCCGGCGATTCAGATAATGGAAGCCAGAGTAAAATACCTTTCGATTCCGATTAGCCCCGGAGAGAGGCAGAAACACAGTAGATATCAGTTTGGAGGTAATACGATGAAAACATTTATGGCTAGTCCAGCTACAATCGATAGAAAATGGTATGTAGTAGATGCTACAGACATGACATTAGGACGTTTAGCTTCAGAAGTAGCTAAAGTATTAAGAGGAAAGAACAAACCAATCTTTACACCACATATCGATACAGGTGATTATGTAATCGTTGTGAACGCTGCAAAGGTTAAAGTAACAGGTAAGAAGTTAGATCAGAAAGTATACTACCATCATTCAGATTATGTAGGCGGTATGAAAGAAGCAACTTTAAGAGAAATGTTAGATAAGAAGCCAGAGAAGGTTGTTGAACTTGCAGTTAAGGGCATGCTTCCAAAGGGACCTTTAGGAAGACAGATGTACACAAAGCTTCATGTATACGCAGGACCGGAACATGAGCAGGCAGCTCAGAAACCTGAAGTATTAACATTCTAATTAAAGGAACTGAAAGGAGAAAGTTAAAATGGCTAAAGCAGCAACAAAATTCCACGGAACTGGAAGAAGAAAAAAATCTATCGCCAGAGTATATTTAACACCTGGAAAAGGAAATATCGTAATTAATAAAAGATCAATCGATGAATATTTTGGATTAGAGACATTAAAGGTTATCGTTCGTCAGCCTTTAGCAGCAACAGATACAGCTGATAAGTTTGACATCCTTGTAAACGTAAAGGGTGGCGGATACACAGGTCAGGCAGGTGCCATCAGACATGGTATCGCAAGAGCACTTCTGACTGTAGATGCTGATTACAGACCGGTTCTGAAAAAAGCAGGATACTTAACACGTGATCCTCGTATGAAAGAGCGTAAGAAATACGGTCTCAAAGCAGCTCGTCGCGCTCCGCAGTTCAGCAAGCGTTAATCTGTTTGTCAGATTTTATACGACAGTTTACGCCCAGGATATTTTCCTGGGCGTTTTTTGTTAGTGAGGAAGGAAACCAAGCGACAGCGCAGCTGTCATTTGGTTTCACCCGAGCGTACAACGAGAAAATCAGAAAGCACGGAGTGCGTCTGATGCGAAGCGGCAGGATTTTCGAGTATGAAAGAGGGAGGAAACCATGCAACAAAATTCTATTTATAAAAAAGCACTTTATCTGGCTGTCCCAATGATGATACAGAACGGGATCACCAATGCGGTCAGTCTGGTAGATAATTTAATGGTGGGAAGTCTGGGCACAGAAAAGATGACCGCGGTTTCTATTGCGGGACAGCTCTTTTTTGTATTCTTTCTTGCTGTATTCGGCGGACTGTCAGGTCCTGGTATTTACAGCGCGCAGTATTTCGGACAGGGAAATAAAGAAGGCTATCAGAAGATATTCCGCCTGAAGGTGTGGATCACAGCACTGTTGACAGTGGTGGGAGTTATTGTCTTTTTAGTCGGCGGAGAATGGCTGATCGGTCTGTATCTGAAGGGCTCAGGCGGTAATCTGGATGCAGGACTGACACTGGAAAGCGCGCTTTCTTATCTGCGCATTATGCTGATCGGTCTTGTGCCGTTTGCGATCACGCAGATATATGCGGGCAGTCTGCGTGAAATGGGAGAAAGTATGAAGCCAATGCTGGCAGGACTGGTTTCCGTCGTAGTGGATATCGTATTTAACTATTTCCTGATCTACGGCAAATTCGGATTCCCACGCCTGGAAGTAAAAGGTGCGGCCATTGCAACTGTTATGGCAAGATTTGCGGAAATGTTTGTAGTGATCATATGGACGCATGTGGAGATTGAAAAATACAGCTTCTTAAAGAATGTTTACCGGACACTTCGTATTTCCCTGCAGGAAATGATGCCTGTCATCATCAAGGGACTGCCTATCTTTTTTAACGAGTTCTTATGGGCAGGTGGCATGGCAGTGCTGACACAGTGCTATTCCATGAAAGGACTTGAGGTAATAGCGGGTCTGAATATATCCAATGCGATCTGTAATCTGCTAAATGTCGTATTTATTGCCATGGGAAATGCAGTCGGCATTATCATGGGACAGTTCCTCGGTGCTTCCAAATTTGAGGAAGCAAAGAAAAATGCCAATAAGCTTATGTGGTTTACAGCTATGCTTTGTGTGGGACTGACTGTTATATTGATTATTTTGTCCGGTGTATTCCCGCGTGCATATAATACGACCGATGAGATCCGTAATCTGGGAAGATGGTTTATTATCATCACAGCAGCATTTTTCCCTTTACAAGGATTTTTGAATGTATTATACTTTACGCTGCGGTCCGGAGGAAAGACGGTCATCACATTTTTATTTGACAGTGTGTTTACCTGGGTAGTGTCGGTCAGCCTGGCATTTACATTATGTCGGTTTACGGCATTACCGGTTCTGATAGTATATCTGTTTGTACAGTGTGCGGATATCATAAAGGTTTGTGTAGGATATGTACTGGTCAGAAAGGGCATCTGGGTCACAAATCTGGTTACGCAGTAAGCGTGGCTGAATACAAAGGAGGCAGAAATGAAATATCTGCAACAATTTTTACTGATTTTGTGTATTTCATTTGTGGGAGAATTCTTAAAATATGTATTGCCGTTACCGATTCCGGCAAGTATTTACGGAATGGTCATTTTGTTTATCGGGCTGTTGACAGGACTGATCAAACTGGAGCAGGTAAAGGACGTGGGGAAGTTCCTGATCGAGATCATGCCTGTTATGTTCATTCCGGCGGGTGTTGGGCTGATGGAGTCCTGGGGAACGTTGAAACCGTTTGTACTGCCTGTCAGTGTCATTACTGTTATCACGATCGTGACGGTCATGGTAGCAACAGGAATCTGTTCACAATGGGTGATCCGGAAAGAAAAAAAGCAGGAAGGGGGCGCAGCACATGAGTGAGTTATATCAGAATTCCCTGTTTGCAGGTGTAACGATCAGTCTTCTGGCATATGCCCTTGGTATGTTCCTGAGGAAAAAGCTGAAGCTGGGGATTTTTAATCCGCTGCTGATCTCAATCGTGCTGACGATTATTTTTCTGGCATGTACAGGAATTGAATATGATACATATAATCAGGGCGCAGCCTATTTGAGCTGGCTTTTGACACCCGCAACCGTATGTCTGGCGATTCCTTTGTATGAGCAGTGGGAACTTTTGAAGAAAAACCACAGAGCAGTCATTCTCGGAATCACAGCCGGTGTTCTGACGAGTCTTGGAACAGTACTGATACTATGTAAGCTAATGAACCTTTCCCATGAAATGTATGTGACAATGCTGCCAAAGTCTATTACGACAGCAATCGGAATGGGTGTATCGGAAGAACTGGGCGGCTATGTGACGATCACAGTAGCGGTGATCGTGATCACAGGTGTTCTGGGAAATATCTTTGGTGAGCTGATCTGTAAGCTTTTTCGGATCACAGAGCCGATTTCCAAGGGTCTGGCACTCGGTGCAAGTTCACATGCGATCGGAACAGCAAAGGCTATCGAGATTGGTGAGATAGAAGGTGCCATGAGCAGTCTTGCGATCGCGGTGACAGGTATTATGACAGTTGTGCTGGCTTCTCTGTTTGCAGGATTTTTATAAAATCATGGATGAGAAGAGAATGAAAGAAATGAAAGAAAAAAGGGATGGAACACTATCTGTGTTCTATCCCCTTTGCTTTATAGTATGCACTTTTTTCCTGATACATGGCGGATTCGGCTTTTGCCATCCAGATATTGATGGCGGAGGCATTCTGATCGTTCCAGCAATAGCCGATCGCAAGATTTACTTCATATTCTTTGGTCAGACGGCGCAGCATGGCAACTTTTTCTTCCAATAATTCATGGGAAATATCCGGGCAGATCACAAGCAGCTCATCACCGCCGACACGAAACAGCCCATAGCCGTCAAATGCTTTCTGCAGACAAAGACCGGCGTTGGAGATCAGTCTGTCACCAAACAAATGCCCTTTTGAATCATTGGCTGCTTTCAGACCGGTAATATCACAGTATACGATACCGACGCTTGCGTAGTGATCGTTTTTTTCCGTGAACAGATGCAGCGCGTGGCGGTTGCCAAGTCCGGTCAGTTCATCCCGCAGACTCATATCCTGCAGCTGGCGCACCAGATTTCGTCTTTTGAGTGCTGCCACAATAAAATGTCCCATAATATGCAGTATTCCGGAAGTGTATTCCAGGGAAGCTGCGGGCGGATTGTCAATGCCGTAAAAGGCAAAGGCTTTTCCGTTATCATAAAGCGGTACGACAACCAGAGAAGAAATATTTTGCTTATGAAGTACATGGTATAAAGCCGGATCATCTTCTCTGATCTTTTCCAGATCTTCTATCATAATATGCTTATTTTCGCTGAATTTCTGATACCAGCTCGCACATACTTCCGGAGGAAGATCCTGCAGATCTTCTTTTTCGGGCGTAACGCCTGCAGCAACCCATTCATAGGTATTGTTATCGCCGCCCGTTTCATTCTTTTCAAAAATATAAGAACGGTCGCCCTTTAAGAGTTTACCGAGATATTCCAGTAGAAAGTTCAGAGTAGCATCAGGAGTCGGCTGTTGAAGTGCAACGCGGAGACCCTCATTGATCAGCATTTCCAGGCTCAGGTAATGACTGTCTGCATTGGCCTGTTTTGGTTCACTTATATCAATTGCGATCTCAAGGCGATAACGATGGCCTTCTTCTTCGATCATCGTATCAATCAGGTATAAGAACTTTTGGAGCCCGGTGTGATAGTAGCTCCATTTCAGAAAAGTACCGGGCCTTAAATTATCGTTATTACAAATGGTACAGGGGGCAGAGCAGTTCTGTAAGAGTGCATGGCATTTATGCTTTCTGGCTTCCTCAGGGGAAGACACACCAAACGCTTTTAATGCCATCTGATTCATATAGACAAGATCGTGTGTATCCATATCAGCGACATAAACATATTCACTTAGAGTATCAAAAAATTCCCATATTTTCCCCATGGCATTACGCCTCCATATGCAAATAAAATATTCTTAGTGTCAAGTATATATGACAGTACGTGAAATGTCAAAGAAAATGTCGGATCGGAAGAACTGCATGACAGTACGGTAATCTGACACCGGTTCACAAAAAATGGATGCGCAGGTTTCCTATACGCTGTAGTCGTGCTATACTTGTTGGGAAGAAATTGCAATTATGCAGAGCTATGTGATATGGGATGAATAGCCGTGCTCATATAGCAGCAGAAAACAGAAAGACAGGATAATAAGATGAAAGCACCTGAACTCAGTACGTTATGTTATATCGAAAAAGACGGCAAATACCTGATGCTGCACAGAGTGGTAAAGGATAAGGATGTCAATAAAGGAAAATGGATCGGAGTCGGCGGACATTTTGAGGAAGGCGAAAGCCCGGAGGAATGTGTTCTGCGAGAAGTCAAAGAAGAGACAGGCTATACACTGACGTCTTTTCATTATCGCGGACAGCTCACCTTTATCTGCGGAGATGAGATGGAATATATTTCTGTTTTTACTGCAGATGGCTTTACAGGGGAGCCCATTGCCTGCGACGAAGGCGTTCTGGAATGGATTCCGAAGGAAGAGATCCGGAAGCTGAATCTCTGGGAAGGTGACAAACTGTTTCTGCAGCTTTTGTCAGAAGATCATCCGTTCTTTTCCATGAAGCTGGTATACAGTGAGGATGGTGAGCTGCGACAGGTAGCGGTCGATGGAAAACCGCTTGAATTTTTTGATGTGATCGATGAGAACGGAGAAAAAACAGGAAAGGTCAAGGAGCGTTCCCTGGCGCACCGGGAAGGAACATTGCATGCAACAGTCCATATCTGGGTCAGGCGAAAAAGGCAGGATGGCAGCTTTGATCTGCTATTGCAGAAAAGAAGCAGCACAAAGGATTCCTATGCAGGCTGTTATGACATTTCAGCGGCGGGACATGTGGATGCGGGAGAGCCTGCTGCGGATCATTACAGGCAGGCGGCTCTGCGGGAGCTTTCCGAGGAACTGGGCATCCGGGCAGAGGCAGCGCAGCTTCACTATGTGGGCAAAAGGCGCGTGCATCACATATCAGGCAAAGATCATTCCTTTATAGATGAAGAGCTTAGTTATGTATTTATATATGAAGAAACAGTCAATGAAAACGAATTGACTTTGCAGGCATCGGAGGTAGAATCGGTGCGCTGGACGGAATACCGGGAACTGCGGAAGGCAGTGGCGGTAAACAGCATAAAGCACTGTATTTACATGGAGGAGCTTGACATGCTGCAGGAAGCTTCAGGAGAGGAAGAACCGGGACAGAAAGCAGAAGCATCAAAACATGATATACCAATACAGGAAACAGCAGGTGAGGAAGAGAAAAGGAAAGAGGTGCGGATCAGGACCGCAACAAAGGCGGATGTACCTGCACTTTTGAACATTTATGCCCCTTATGTGGAGCAGACGGCAATTACCTTTGAATACGAAGTGCCTTCTGTAGAGGAGTTTGCGGGCAGAATAGAGCACATTTTGGAGAAATACCCGTATCTGGTTGCGGAAGCGGAGGGTGAGATTGTTGGCTATGCATATGCAGGCACGTTTAAAGCACGCGCAGCATATGACTGGTCAGTAGAGACAACAATTTATGTAAATCAGAAAAAGAAACGTATGGGGATTGGTGGAAAGTTGTATGCAGCACTCGAAGAAGCCCTGCGCGCGCAGCACATCCTGAACTTAAATGCCTGTATCGGTTATCCGCAAAATGAGGACGAGTATTTAACAAAGGACAGTGAAAAATTCCATCAAAAGCTGGGCTACAGACTGGTGGGCACATTTCATGACAGCGGCTATAAGTTTGGCAGATGGTATGATATGATCTGGATGGAAAAGATGCTGGGAGAGCATACAGAGAGCCCGGCGTCTGTGATTCCGTTTTCAGAGACGGAGTGGGCAGCATCTCATAGATAAATCGATATGTGGACAGGTATCAGACCTGGCAGAACAGGCTCTGCGTTTGGTGGCGCACAGAACACCGGATACCATATACAGAAAATAAAAGAATTGAAGAGAAAAGGATAGGATATGCAGGAAAAACTGATCGCATACTATAATAAATTTAACGAAGATAAAAGACTGTTGTCCCGCCACGGACAGGTAGAGTTTCAGACGACGATGCGATACATTCAGAAATATCTGCCCGGGGACTGGGAGAAGGGCTGCAGTGTTTTGGATATCGGAGCGGGAACAGGCCGCTATAGTGTGGCACTTGCCGAAATAGGACTGGATGTGACAGCGGTAGAGCTTGTCAAAAGTAACCTTGGCATATTGAAGAAAAAAGGCAGCAACGTGAAGGCGTATCAGGGAAATGCCCTGAAGCTTACCAGATTTGCGGATCAGACCTTTGATGTGACGCTTTTGTTCGGCCCCTTGTATCACCTGCATACCTTTGAGGAAAAATGCAGGGCTTTATCGGAAGCCAAAAGAGTGACAAAAAAGGGTGGCGTGTTGCTTGTTGCTTACTGTATGAATGAATACAGCGTGCTGACGTATGCATTCCGGGAAGGACATATACTCGAAAGCATGGAGAAGGGACTTCTGACAGAGGATTTTCACTGCACGGAAGAAGCAAACGAGCTCTACAGTGTTGTGAGGCTGGAGGATATCAACCGCCTGAATGAAGCGGTAGGACTAAACAGGATTCAGATCATTGCGGCAGATGGCCCGGCGGATCATATGCGTCCGGTCATCAATGCCATGTCGGAAGAAGAATTTTCCTGCTTCCTGCAATATCATCTGGCAACCTGTGAAAGGCAGGATCTGATCGGCGCAAGCTCGCACACAGTTGATATTATCAGAATTTAGGAATCACTTTGCAGAATGATATGACAGTAAGTAGAGGACAACAAAATGGAACTAAAACAGATTGCAACGATCCATACGGATTTTCCGGAAAAGTTCGGAATACCGAGACAAAGCGGACTGGTCGGACAGCTAAAGGGGCAGATCATATTGGAACCGGCTTACCGGAATCGGGAAGCATTCCGGGGACTTGCGGAATATTCTCATATCTGGGTGCTTTGGGAATTTTCACAGGCGAAGAGAGAAAAATGGTCACCGACCGTTAAGCCGCCGCGCCTTGGCGGAAATAAGCGGATGGGTGTATTTGCAACGCGTTCTCCGTTCCGCCCGAATCCGATCGGGCTTTCCGCACTGAAGCTGGATTCGATAGAATATCATAAAACATATGGGCCGGTTCTGCATGTATCCGGTGTGGATATGCTGGACGGAACGCCCGTTTATGATATTAAGCCTTATCTGCCTTACGCAGACAGTTATCCTGATGCAACAGATGGCTTTGCGGGCAGGGTCTGGGGGAACTGGATTGCGGTCAGTATTCCGGAAGAGATGCTGATAAAGATAGAAGAGAAAGAACGGGATACAATCAAGCAGCTTCTTTCGCAGGATCCGCGTACCGCTTATGTACAGGATGCAGAAAGAATCTGGGGACTTTCCTATCAGCAGTATAATATCCGGTTCCGTGTGGAAAATGAAACAGCCTATGTACTGGATGTGGAAATAAAGCAGGGGGCGGACAGGCTGTATAGGAAAGAGAAGCAGACAGGGGAAAAGTGACAGAACAGAAAGATGAGGACAGATCCGATGGGACAACAGACAAAGCAGGAGAAAAATAATCATATATGTATAGCACTTCTGGCACATGTAGATGCAGGAAAGACAACCTTATCCGAAAGTCTTCTGTATGCCTGCGGGGCACTCAGGAAGGTAGGACGCGTGGATCACAAGGATTCTTTTCTGGATACGGATACGCTGGAGCGGGAACGTGGTATCACGATTTTTTCCAAGCAGGCAAGACTTTCCTTGCACGGAAGAGAAGTGACGCTGCTGGATACGCCTGGCCATGTGGATTTTTCGGCGGAAATGGAAAGAACGTTGCAGGTACTGGATGCAGCAGTGCTTTTGATCAGTGCAGCTGATGGCATACAGGGACATACGCAGACGCTCTGGAATCTGCTTAAGAAGTACCAGATCCCGACGATCCTGTTTATCAATAAAATGGATCAGCCGCTTGCAGACCATGATAAGATTCTGCAGCAGCTGCAGCAGACCTTCAGCAGTGAATGTATTGATTTTGGCGCAGAACGCAATACGATGTTCTGGGAAAGCATTGCTGTAGCACAGGAAGACTCTCTGGAATACTTTTTAGAGCATGGCGACCTGCCACAGGAAGAAATTGCAAGGCTGGTCAGTTGCCGTAGCGTATTTCCGTGTTTTTTCGGATCTGCGCTGAAGCAGGAAGGCATTACAGAACTGATCGAAGGCATTGCGTCCTATATAGAAACACCGCGTTATCCGTCTGCCTTTGGTGCCAGAGTGTACAAGATCACAAGAGATCAGCAGGGCAACAGACTGACCCATATGAAGATCACGGGCGGGCAGCTGCATGTGCGTGACTTGTTATCCTCTGCTAACTGGTCGAAGGAAGAAAAGGTCAATCAGATCCGCCTGTACAACGGTGAAAAGTATGACACAACAGAGCAGGTAACTGCGGGAGAAATCTGCTGTGTCACAGGACTGAGTGAAAGCTTTGCGGGAGAAGGACTGGGGATCGAAAATTATGAGATCGCGCCGGTACTTTCACCGGTTCTCAATTACTGCGTGCAGGGACCGGCGGAAATGGATGTACATACACTTTTGGCAAAGCTGAAGCTTTTGGAAGAAGAAAATCCGGAGCTCCATATTGTATGGGATGAAGAACTGGGAGAGATCCATGCACAGCTCATGGGTGAGGTGCAGATCGAAATATTGAAATGCGTGGTAAAAGACCGCTTTGGCATTGAGATTTCCTTTGATGACGGAGAAGTGGTCTATCTGGAGACGATCGAAGATACCGTCGAGGGTGTGGGACATTTTGAACCGCTCCGCCATTATGCGGAGGTGCATCTTTTGTTAGAACCGCAGCCGAGAGGAACGGGGCTTGTATTTGATTCGGATGTGAGCATGGATGATCTCAGCCTGAACTGGCAGCGGCTTGTGCTGACCCACTTAAAGGAAAGACAGCACAGAGGCGTGCTGACAGGTTCTCCGATCACGGATATGAAGATCACTCTTGTAGCAGGACGTGCCCATACGAAGCATACGGAGGGCGGCGATTTCAGACAGGCAACTTATCGTGCACTCAGACAGGGACTGATGCAGGCGCAGAGCGTTTTGCTTGAGCCGTATTACAGCTTCCGGATCGTGGTTGCGCCGGAGCTGACCGGGCGCGTCATGACGGATGTACAGCGAATGGAAGGAAGGTGCGATCCGCCGCAGCAGACGATGGAGCAGACGATACTGACCGGAAAAGCACCTGTTTCCACGATGCGCAATTATGCCAGGGAGCTTTTGTCCTATTCCAAGGGCAAGGGACGCATTTCTCTTGTGGCAGCAGGCTATGATATCTGTCATGATCCGGAGACGGTCATGGAGAAGCGGGCATATGATCCGGGACATGATCTGCGAAATCCGGCGGATTCCGTATTTTGTGAGCATGGTGCGGGATTTGTCGTGCCATGGGATGAAGTCAAAGAGCATATGCATCTGCCCAGTATTTTTGACACGAACAACGATGAGGATTATACAGCTTTTACCGCTCAGCAGATCCGCAGGGAACAGGAAAAACAAAACCGCATGGAAGCGGCAAGATACGGCAGTGAAGAAAAAGAACTGGCAGCTATTTTTGAGCGGACTTACGGACCTGTGAAGCAGCGTCTTCCGCAGCAGACCAAAAAGGTTATCAGTCCTGTGCAGAGCGAGGCGGCAGAAGCGTGGAAGAAAGCCAAAAAGAAACAGACAGAGCCGGGAGAAAGCTATCTGCTGGTTGACGGTTATAATATTGTATTTGCATGGGAGGAGCTGAAGGAGCTGGCGCAGGTCAATATTGATGCGGCGCGGGGCAGACTGATGGATATTCTCTGCGATTACCAGGGCAGCAAGGGCTGTCATGTCATTCTTGTGTTTGATGCATACAAGGTCAGAGGCGGTATCGGACAGATGCAGCACTATCACAATATTGATGTCGTATATACCAAGGAAGCGGAGACGGCAGATCAGTATATCGCCAAAGCCGCACATACGATCGGGAAAAATTACAATGTAACGGTAGCAACCTCCGATGGCCTTGTGCAGCTCATCGTCTGGGGGCAGGAATGTCTTGTCTGGTCGGCAGGAGAGTTGTTTGAGGAGGTAAACAGGTCAAAAACACAGATCAGGGAACAATATCTGGAAAAGCCTGTCAGTGCGACAAACAGGATGGCAGATGTGCTTCAAAATAGTGAATAAAGAAACTGCTGAAAAACTGTGTTTTTGTCGGTTTACGGTACATAGCGATCCGTGGTAACATAGTAGTAAACAAAGAGAAAATGATGGGGATACTACAATATGGCAAATGGAGGCTAGTTATGTTTGACTTTAAGTTTGATTGGGAGAAGAACCTGAATACCAGTATTGAAAGTATCGATGTACAGCATAAGCAGTTGTTTAAATTAGGGAGAGATATGGAACAGCTGCTGCAGATGCAATGTATTGGGGTGACAGATAAGCAGCTTCTTGATATCGTCTGTGGGCTCAGGGATTTTACTGCTTATCATTTTTATGCGGAAGAGACGATCATGGATGAAATGTCGTATCCAAAGATCACGAAGCATAAACAGTTTCATAAGAAGTGTTCGGATTATATCATGCAGATCAATATTCCGAAGCTGAAGCAGGAACCGGCGACGGAGCTGCGCAAGATCGAGGAAGAAGTACAGAGCTGGGTGATGGATCATGTGCTCAACGAGGACATGGAGATGGCGAAAGCCTATCTGGCTTACCGAAAAACAGTGGATGAAAGTAAGCAGAAGACAACCGAAAAAGATCTGGAAGATATTTACGGGGCTTATGTAGCGGATCTGGATATTTCCCGTGTGTATCTGTACCGGGATCAGACCTGCAGGGGCAGGGTCGCAGTAGTATTTAAGGAGTCGGCAAGAGAGCTTTGCAGACTGTCAACACTGGAGCGGAACATGTTCTTTGCAGACATCGCCAAAACGGCAAAAACACTCAATAAGCTGTTTGCACCGGATGCGATCAATTATTTTGACAGTGAAGATTATAGTGACAGACTGATCTTTCACGTGATCCCCAAGTATAAAGAAAACGGAACCTATGGCGTGCCTCAGACACTCGATAAACCGTGTCTGCAGACAGACAACGCGCAATATGATAAAATTTATCAGCAGCTGAAGGAAGCACTGCAATAATCGGAAAAAGAGAAATGGCGGGGAGGTCATGCATGGCATGACCTCTGTTTTTGTGTAAGTAGGAAACTTTGTTTCTATTACACAAAAACGATCCGCGGGGATGCGCACTGCGTCGTACAATGTAGGTGTCGTAAGCAAGCTTGCAAAGATGCGCACTGCGTCGTACAATGTAGATGTCGCAAGCATTGTCGTACATTTGCAGAGCAAATGTACGGCGCAATAACCTGCGTAGCAGGTTATAGAAAAGCGACCTTGCATATAGGGAAGAAAACAAATAACATGCAGACATATAGAAAGAAGGCATATCATGTATAATGCAAAATCGTTAAAGGCAGAAGAATTCATTGACCATGACGAGGTCATGGCAACACTGGATTATGCCTGGAAAAACAGGCATAACGAACAGCTTATCGACAAAATTCTGGAGAAGGCAAAGCTGAGAAAAGGCTTATCCCACACAGAAGCAGCAGTACTTCTGGACTGTGATATCCCGGAAAAGAATGAAGAAATTTATGCACTGGCAAAGCAGATCAAGGAAGACTTTTACGGAAATCGTATTGTCATGTTTGCACCGCTGTATTTATCCAACTACTGTGTGAACGGCTGTGTATACTGCCCTTATCATAGGAAGAACAAACACATCGCCAGAAAGAAGCTGACGCAGGAGGAAATCGTAAAAGAAGTTACCGCCCTGCAGGATATGGGACATAAAAGACTGGCGATCGAAGCGGGAGAAGATCCGGTAAACAATCCGATCGAATATATTCTGGACTGTATCAAAACGATCTACAGTGTCAAACATAAAAATGGATCGATCCGTCGTGTCAATGTCAATATTGCGGCGACTACGGTAGAAAATTACCATAAATTAAAGGAAGCAGGCATTGGTACGTATATCCTGTTTCAGGAAACCTATCATAAGGAAAGCTATGAAAAACTGCATCCGACCGGGCCAAAGCATGATTATGCTTATCATACGGAAGCCATGGATCGTGCCATGGACGGTGGGATCGATGATGTCGGACTCGGTGTTTTGTTCGGTCTGGAATTATACAGATATGAGTTTACTGCGCTTCTGATGCATGCAGAGCATCTGGAGGCTGTACATGGCGTGGGACCGCATACAATCAGCGTTCCGCGTATCAAAAAGGCAGATGATATTGATCCGTCTGCGTTTGACAATGGGATTGATGATGATACGTTTGCCAAGATCATTGCCTGCATCAGGATCAGTGTCCCATATACAGGCATGATCATTTCGACAAGAGAAAGCCAGGCGTGCAGGGAAAAGGTGATCGGTCTGGGCATCTCCCAGATCAGCGGCGGTTCCAAAACAAGTGTCGGCGGTTACGCGGAGCCGGAGCTTCCGGAAGAATGCAGCGAACAGTTTGATGTCAGCGATACAAGAACACTTGACCAGGTGGTGAGCTGGCTGATCGACGGTGGTTATATCCCGAGTTTTTGTACCGCCTGTTATCGGGAAGGCAGAACCGGAGACCGGTTCATGTCTCTTTGCAAGAGCGGACAGATCTCCAACTGTTGTCTGCCGAATGCATTGATGACACTGCAGGAATACCTGATCGATTATGCTTCTCCGGAAACGAGAGCAAAAGGTGAAAAGCTGATCCGTGAGCAGCTTGCCAATATCCCGCGGGAAAAGGTGCGTGAGATCGTAGAAAAGAATCTGGTCAATATCGAAAATGGACAGCGTGACTTCCGGTTCTGATAAAAAGGAGGAAAGAGTATGGGACTGAATGATACTGGCAGCGCACAGCGTGTGCATATTGGTTTTTTCGGCAGAAGAAACAGCGGCAAATCTAGCCTTGTGAATGCAGTGACCGGACAGGCACTGTCTGTCGTATCGGATGTACTCGGAACGACGACAGATCCGGTACAAAAATCCATGGAGCTTCTGCCGATCGGCCCTGTACTGATCATTGATACGCCGGGTATGGACGATGAAGGTGAGTTGGGACAGCTCCGGGTGGAAAAGACAAGGCAGATTCTGCGCAAGACAGATGTTGCGGTTGTTGTCATGAGCGCGATCAAGGAACCGTCAGAGCAGGAAAAGGAGCTGCTTGCACTTTTACAGGAAAGAAAAGTACCGACCATACTGGCGGTCAATAAGATCGATCTGGCATTTGAGCAGGATTTTGAAAAATGGAAGCATTTTGCACCGGAGACGGCGAAAATATTTGTCAGTGCCAGAGAAAAGAAAAATATAGAAGAACTGAAAAATATGATCGGAAAGCTGGCACAGACTGAAGGTGCGGAAAAACCGATCGTCAGCGATCTGGTGCAGGCGGGAGATATCGTCATACTGGTAACGCCAATTGATGCAGCGGCACCGAAGGGACGCCTGATCCTGCCACAGCAGCAGGTGCTCAGAGATCTGCTGGATCATGGCATGATCGCAGTTGTGACAAGGGAAACGGAGCTGGCACAGACACTTCACCATGTAAAGCCTGCCCTGGTTGTTACGGACAGTCAGGCATTTGGCTATGTAAAGGAAATTGTACCGCAGGAAATGCCGCTTACGTCTTTTTCCGTGCTGTTTGCCAGATACAAAGGACAGCTGGAAACGGCAAAAGCCGCAGCCGGCTGTATCGACCGCCTTAAGGATGGGGATCATGTGCTGATCTCCGAGGGTTGCAGCCATCACAGGCAATGCGGCGATATCGGAACGCAGAAGCTGCCCGCGTGGCTGAAAAAACATACGGGAAAAGAGCTGGCATTTACGTGGACGAGCGGAACGGAATTCGCACAGGATCTGACGAAATATGCACTGGTGATCCATTGCGGTGGTTGCATGCTGAATGAAAGAGAAATGCAGTACCGGAAAGAAGCCTGCCTGCAGGCAGGGGTACCCATGACAAACTATGGCATGGCGATTGCCCACATGAATGGCATCCTGAAAAGAAGCCTGGCTGTTTTTCAGACACCTGTTAAAAGAGGAGAAAAAGAATGAGCCTGACCGAAAAAGAAATGAAATGGGACAAGCTGGATAATACGGCATTGCTTTTCCCGGTCATAGCAAATGAAAGCATGAGCAGTGTTTATCGGATCTCCGTGACACTGACAGAAGATATTATAGAAGAAAAGCTGCAGGAAGCATTAAGCAGAGTGCTTCCCAAATTTGACGTGTTCCATGTCAGACTGCGCAGAGGGCTGTTCTGGTATTATTTTGAAACAAATAACAGACCAGCGCCGAAAGTGCGGGAAGAAAATACCTATCCATGCCTGTATATTCCGGTGTATCAGAACAACAATTATCTGTTTCGTGTGACTTACTATCGGAAACGGATCAATCTGGAGGTATTCCATGTGCTGACTGACGGTATGGGCGGGATAACCTTTCTGCGGGAGCTGGTTTATGAATATCTGCGGCTGACGCATGATGAACTGATGGAGAAGCTTGGTGATGAACTGTGCAGTGATACGTCCCTGAATAAAGAAGACAGCTATGTTAAAAATTATACCGGCAAGAAGTATAAGAAAAAATATAAGACGGAGCGTGCAGTCCGTCTGACGGGAGAATTTCTGCCGCCAAAAGCACTTTCGGTTACCCATGGCTACCTGAATATCCCGATCCTGAAAGCAAAGGCAAAGGAATACGGTGTCAGCATCAATACATTTCTGACCGGTATTTTTGCCTATAGCATTTATAAAGAGCATCTGCACAGCCAGCCATATAAAAAACCGATCAGTATTTGTGTACCGGTTAATCTGCGCCCGTTTTACGGTTCGATCACAACGAAGAATTTCTTTGGCATGACAGCAGCAGTGCTGCGGGCTGATAAAGAAAACTACACGGTAGAAGAAGTGATCGCCAGGATCGATGAGAGCCTGAAGGAGCAGATCACCAAGGAAAATATGGACAGCCTGATCTCTTATAATGTATCGAATCAGAAAAATCTGATGCTGCGTATGGTTCCTTTGTTTGTAAAAAATCTTGCCATGAAGTGGGTGTATCGCAGTTCTGCGCTTGCCAACACATCGACTGTAACGAATGTAGGCAGTCTGCAGATACGGGAGGATTACCGGCCTTATATCGATAAGATGCATGTCGTGCTTTCCATGACAAAGGGGCAGAATATGAAATGCAGTATCAGCTCTTATGAGGATACACTTGTGTATACGATCAGCTCCAAATTAAAGGATCAGTCGATCCAGAAGTGCTTTTTCCGCACGCTGTCGGAGCTGGGTGTACCTGTGACTATCGAAACGAATGGAGAAGCCTATGAAGTATTGTAAACAATGTAAAATTCAAATATTGGATCAGACAAGTGTCTGTCCGTTTTGCAGGAGCGTGCTCGAGAAAGAGGATGAGGAGCAGACAGAGCCTATGTATCCACAGGTTTCCATTCCGCAGAAAAAATACAGATTTCTGATGCGGATCAGTCTGTTTGTTTCCGTGATCGCCATGATCCTGCTTGGCGTGATCAATTATCTGACGTACGCGGGTCTGATGTGGTCGGTTATCTGTGATGCAGGTATTCTATACTTTTTATTGACACTGCGCTACACGCTTTTCAATCAGGATGAAGGGCATTTGATGAAGATCATGGTGCAGAGTCTGGCCGCAATCCTGCTCTGTGTGCTGATCGATCATATTCTGGGCTATCGTGGCTGGTCGGTCAATTATGCAATCCCCTGTGCGATTTTGCTGGTGGATACAGGTATTATCGTGCTCATGATCGTCAATATGCAGAACTGGCAAAGCTATATCCTGTTGCAGCTTGGCATGATCGTGATCGCAGGCATACAGATGTTTCTGTATGTTCTGCATATTGTGACAAGACCGCTTCTGAGCCTGATCGCACTGGTAAGCAGCGGCATACTGTTTCTGGGAACTATTTTACTCGGTGACCGAAGAGCAAAAAATGAACTAAAGAGGAGATTTCATATATGATCAAAATTTCGGAAGAAGAAGCAAGCTTCAAGGGTCAGCTTGTACGGGAACTGATCGCACGTGTAACGAGTGATCACCTCATCGGACAGAAATTCAAGAATGGAGAGATGCGGAAGAAGATCGTGGAACCGCCGTGGAGATGTCCGGCGGGATTTGAGATGGAAGAAATCCATCTGCCGCTTTTTTCGATGGAATATCTGACCAAAACGGAAGGACGAAGAGAAGACCGTGTTTTGCTGCAGCTGCACGGCGGTGGGTATGTGGGAAAGATCCACAATACCTATCGGAGCTTCGCCGTATTATATGCGGAGGCAGGAAAGGGAATGGACGTACTCTCTATAGATTACCGCGTTGCACCGGAAAATCCGTTCCCGGCGGCACTTGAAGATGCCATCACAGCATTTGACTGGCTGCGGGAAGTAAAAGGCTTTACGGAAGACGAGATCTATCTGGGCGGAGATTCCGCAGGCGGCGGACTCTGCATGGCACTTTGCCATTATCTGAAGGATCATGGCAGGAAACTGCCGAGAGGAATTGTCGCCATGTCACCATGGACCGATATGACGGCAAGTGGACCATCTTATGATGATAATTATGAAAAAGATCCGTTGTTTGGCAAAACAAGGGACAGTCTGATCTATAGCACAGATTACAGACAGGACCACGATCCGAAAAATCCGTATTTGTCGCCGCTGTTCGGAGACTTTACCGGATTTCCGCCGATGCTGATCCAGGTCGGTACTTACGAAATGCTGCTCAGCGATTCGCAGCAGGCAGCAGCCAAGGCAAAAGAACAGGGCGTGCATGTGCGCCTGTCGGAATACGAGGGCATGTTCCACGTATTCCAGATGGCAATGATGCATCTGCCGGAATCCAAAAGAGCATGGCAGGAAGTAGAACACTTTTTTACGGTCGTTGACAGTATGTAAGTCTACTGCCAGCCACCATCCATAGTAATGATCTGTCCCGTCAGGTAAGAAGGAGAATGAATGATCATGCTGACCATTTTGGCAGCCTCGAGAGTCGTTCCGATTCTGTCTGCCGGGATTTCTCCTTTCAGGATTTCCATATCATCTACAGAAAAACATTTATTCATATCCGTATCGATCACACCGCAGGCAAGTGCATTGACCTGGATGTTACTCGGCGCTAACTCCTTGGCAAGTGCTTTCGTAAAGCTGTTCAGCCCGCCTTTGGATGCAGAATAGGCAACTTCCATGGAAGCCCCTACATTTCCCCAGACAGAAGAAATATTGATGATTTTTCCCTCATGCTTTTTCAGCATCAGAGGAATCGCAAGCTTGCTTGTATAAAAGCTGGCAGACAGATTGGTATGCATGACCTGATTCCAGTCGCTGACTTCCATATCGGACAACAGACCGACATAGGAAATTCCTGCGTTGTTGACGAGGACATCCAATGTATTGATTTTGGCAAAGCAGCGTTCCACAAAGCTGTAATCTCCGATGTCACCGACAAAACACTGACAGGAAACGGAATAGGTCTGTGAAAGCTCATCAGCCAGAGACTGTAGTCTCTGACCATTTGTCAGACAGGTCAGATAAAGGTGATATCCCTGCGTGGCGAGCTCGTGCGCGATCGCAGCACCGATACCGCGGGAAGCGCCTGTGATAAAAGCGTATTTTGGCATAGTATTTCTCCTAAATGGCATGAATCCTCGGATCCATGATACAATAGATGATTTTTTACAGATATAGTTTACACCATGCAGTATGTATTGTCACTTGGTATTACGATACTTTTTTTGCATCTTTTGCCGCCATATCTTGTATAAATTTCCAGTAAAAAAGACATACTGAATGTAAAAGAAGAAAAGGAGACAAATGTATGAATGTGACATTGAAGGAAAAAGAAAAGACGGCGGTTGAAGACCTGCAGACACAGGAAAAAAGCTGTATGGAGAAATACAGACGATATGAACAGGAAGCGAAGGATCCGGTATTAAAGGATCTGTTTCATCAGCTGCATTTAAAAGAGAAAAAGCATTATGATTCTCTCGGACAGTTGCTTTCCGGTAACTGCCCGGATTGTGACTGCAACGATGCGGATGGCAAGAATTATAACCCAAAGGCAACTTACACTTCCATGAGCAGTCCGGAGGATAAGGAAAGCGACTGCTTTCTGGCAACGGATGCGATCGGAACGGAGAAACTCGTATCGGGCGAATACAATACAAATGTGTTTGTATTTGCAGAACCGTGTGTGAGAAAGCTGCTCGCAGACATTCAGATCGAAGAACAGAATCATGCAGAGATGCTGTTTAAATACAAAATGGCAAATGCCATGGCATAAAACGTACAGTCTGCCGGTGCTTTCGGAAGGAGGCACCGGTTTCTTGCTGTATAGATGCGCACACTTTATTATGATGTGTTTTCGTTTGGGAAAATGTATGGTAATATAATGATGCTAGGGGCAAAAGGTCTAAAACCACATGAGCTTGCTCATAAGTGGTTGAAAGACCTTGGGACCCGCCCCGATATGAGCATAAAAGTGGGATGTTAATCCCACGATATGCGAATATTGGGCAGGATTGTGGGAGTGCAGAGCACGGAACAATCCGCAGGCATCAAAGCCCGGGCTTTTGCCCCCGACATCATAATACATGTTGGGAAAATTATGGTATGAACGGTATAGACGAAAGGATAAAAAGTATGGCACAAATATATGATCTGTTAATTATCGGAAGCGGTCCTGCCGGAATGGCAGCAGCCATTTATGCACAGCGGGCGGGATTAAAAGCTGCTGTTTTGGAAAAGACCGGTATCAGCGGCGGACAGGTCCTGACGACCTATGAAGTCGATAATTACCCGGGGCTTCCGGAAATCAGCGGTTTTGACTTGAGCGAAAAATTTAAGGAACATGCCCTGCGTCTGGGTGCGGAGATCCGGACTGCAGAGGTTAAAAATATAATAGATCAGGGCACGACAAAGGTGCTTAATACAGATCAAGGATGTCTGGAAGCAAGGACAGTTCTGATCGCTACAGGAGCACATCATGCGAAGCTGCATATTCCGGGAGAGGAAGAACTGGCAGGCATGGGGGTTTCCTATTGCGCGACCTGCGACGGTGCCTTTTTCAGAAACCGTACGGCTGTTGTTGTCGGTGGCGGTGATGTGGCTGTGGAAGATGCGATCTTTCTGGCGCGCTTCTGTAAAAAGGTTTATCTGGTGCACAGAAGAGACAGCCTGCGTGCAGCAAAGCTCCTGCAGGAACATATGCTTTCCCTCTCCAATGTGGAAGTGATCTGGAATGCGGAGGTAACGGAAATCGCAGGAGAGGAACAGGTAGAGCAGGTAACTCTCTTCTATAATAAAGAAAACAGAGAAGAAGTACTTCCGACAGACGGTGTTTTCATTGCGGTTGGTACGATCCCGGATACCGCTTTTGTAAAAGGACTGGCAGGACAGGATGAAAAAGGGTATCTGATCGCAGGTGAAGACTGCAGAACATCCGTAAAAGGTATCTACGCGGCAGGCGATGTCAGGACAAAAGCACTGCGTCAGATCCTGACAGCGGCAGCAGACGGCGCCAATGCGGTGACAAGTGTGCAGGAGGATCTGTTAACACTTTAAAACTGCGTAAATACGCCAACTTAATCGTTAAAGGAAATTTTAACCATTTTCTCCAATCGGGTTGACAAGAGAGCTGTATGGTGTTATATTTTATTACAGATTTAACAAATTTGTAACAAATGTAAGAAATAATCAACAATTTTGGAGGAAGTATGTTAAACAAAAACAGAAAAATGTTTGCATTCGCACTTGCGGCTGCAATGACAATAAATACAGTAATTCCGGTATCTGCTTCATCTCTCTCAAGCACATTACCATCTGCCGGAGCTGCAACTACATTAAACGGCAGCGACATTACGGTTGCTTCCAACGGAGATCTGAAGATGACAGCAGGTGCGGTTGTAGCAGATAATCTGGAGAAGGCAACACTGCCACAGGAAGCAGAAGTCGGCGGAGAAACGGTTCTGGATGTCGCAGCGGAAGTTGCGGAAGAAGAGGCAGACATTACCATTTCCGGTGAAGATGCAGTTGCGGAAAGTGCAGAAGCACAATATGCAAATCTTGTTATTGCAAAATGTAACGATTATGTCAATGTCAGACAGGAGCCGAGCGAGGAAGCAGAGATCGTCGGCAAGCTGTATAATAAATCAGTTGGTGATTTCGTATCGGAAGCAGACGGTGGATGGTATCAGATCACATCAGGCAGTGTAACAGGTTATGTTAAAGCAGAGTACTGTGTGACAGGAGAAGCTGCCATTGCACTGGCAAAGGAAGTCGGTAACAGAATCGCAACTGTTACAACAACCACTTTATTTGTAAGAGAAGAGCCAACCGTTGATTCGGCTGTACTTGGTATGGTTGGTCTGGAGGATGATCTCTCCGTATTACAGGAAGATGAACTGGACGGATGGGTAAAGGTTCCGATCGAAGAAGGTGAAGGATATGTATCCACAGAGTTTGTGGAGCTTCATACAGAGTTTGTAAAAGCAGAGTCCAAGGCAGAAGAAGAAGCCAGACTTGCAAAGGAAGAGGCAGAAAGAAAAGCAGCCAATGCAGCAGCCAGCAAGAAGAGTGGTAAGTCTTCTTCAGGAAGCGGATCTTCCGCATCTGTATCAGGCGGCGGTGCAGGCGCGAGCGTAGCAAGCTATGCACTCCAGTTTGTCGGTAACCCATATGTATATGGTGGTTCCAGTCTGACAAACGGAACAGACTGCTCCGGTTTTACCATGAGCGTATATGCGAACTTCGGTATCAGCCTTCCACATTCCTCCGGTGCACAGAGAGGCTGTGGTTATGATGTAGGCGGTCTTGCAAATGCGCAGCCCGGCGATCTTGTATGCTACAGTGGTCACGTTGGTCTTTACATCGGCGGCGGACAGATCGTACATGCTTCTACAGCAGCAACCGGTATCAAGGTTTCCAATGCAGATTACAGAAGCGTACTTGCAGTCAGAAGAATTTTCTAATCTGAATAAAATAAGAGAAATGATAAGGAGCAGTTACCAGATGGTAGCTGCTCCTTTTAGGTTCCTTTCTCTACTCCGGGAACATCAGCCTGAAAAAGGCTTCTTTAAATGGTTTGCTGTATCCGCGCGCAATCGGAACACGCTGCCCGGATTTCATGAAGATTTCGGACGCGTTGAAATGGTCTACATTAGGAAGGTAGACAAGGTAACTGCGGTGACATTTGAAAAAGTCTTCTTCTTCCAGAAACTGACTTTCCACAACATGAAATGGGGTGATGGTCGTGATGACCTGTCCTGTCCGCAGATAAAAAAGCACTTTTTTATTCTGGGCTTCGGCAAATTCGATGTCATGAAAATACACCCGCTGGTAGCCTTGAACTGTTTTCAGAACCATATTTTTCTGATGGATGGTGCATGTATGACTGCATTCATCCAGTGTTTCCTTTAGCTTTTCGTAGGAAACAGGCTTCAAAAGATAGCCCTGTGCCTTAGTTTCATAGGATTCCAGGGCAAATTCAGGAGAGGATGTCAAATAGATGATCTGTACGACATTGTCATGATGCCTGAGCTCCCTGCCAATATCAATTCCGTTTTGCAGTGGCATAAGAACATCAAGAAATACGATATCCATATGTGTACCTGTGATCTTAGAAAGCAGCGCGTCCCCATTGTCAAAGGGAAACAGCTCTGCTGTGATACCGCTTTCCGCAGCCCATTGTCTGATCAAATTTGCTGTACTCTGTAAAAAATCCTGATTGTCATCACATAATGCTATTCGCAATTTAGACTCCTCCCTGCATCTGTTCTGTTCGTTCGTATTGTACTGTATCTGTACTTCTTTTTCAACATTAAAACTGCATTTCGTGCCCAAAACGCTACATTACACGCGGTAAAAACGTCTAAACTGTTTTACGATTTATAATAGAAGTAACGAGAGATCGTAATAAAAACAGGGAGGTAATTGCATGAAAACAATAAGAAAGAAATCTGCAGGATGGAAGGGTGCTGCATGGCTGCTTTGTCTGAGCATGCTTATGACAGCTGTAGAACCGCTTGCAGTACAGGCGGAAGAAACGATCGATGTATCAAGTGTGATCGCTTCTGAGACTACGGAGCAGACAGCTTCGGAAGAAGCCGGGCAGGCTGCTTTGGAAGAAACAGAGCAGACGGTTTCAGGGGATGTTGGGGAAGATGTTTTATCTGAGATAGAAAGCGATACAGAAGAGGGGACAACAGCAGGAACAGGTGGAACATCCGAATTGGTGTCTTCCGAGATTCCGGGACAGACGATTCCGGAGTGGACAGCGAAATTGGAAAATAATGTATTGACATTTTCATTAGTCGATGCCTATGCTGGTGTAGCTTCTTCTGTTATGAAACAGCAATGGTTTGCCCAATCATATTTGGATATGAAACGTGTCAATGAGTCTAAATTTTCTGGAACAAAATGTAGTGTATCTATTGATTTTTCTCAGAAACCGGACATGGAAGATGGTTTGCATGTTGCTTTCGCACAGGTATATGCGACCAGATATGCTGACAGTCTTCAGTGGCAGGCTGTCGTATATATTGAGAAAAAGGGATCGGATCTTTCTTTCTACGCTCCATATGCGAAGGAAAATACGGATCTTCTGAATGAATTAAATAAAAAAACAGAGGAACAGATTAAAAACTATACCAATCCGGCAACTATTGCATCTGTACAGGCAGACAGTTATGAAGAGGTTGTACAGACGGCAAAGGATCTTGTGAAGAACCTCAGTACAGCTGAGCAGAAAATTCAGGCAATTCATGATTGGGTTTGTAATAATCTTGCATATGATTATGAACTGCTGAATAATGGCGGAAACGTAGGAGATGAGCTTGATTATGCTTTTAAGAACAAGAGGGCTATTTGCGGAGGGTTTGCGACACTGGGAAATATTATGTTTCGTGCTGCAGGCATTCCAAGTTTATATGTGTCCGGTCTGGGATCTTCTGTAGGTGTATTTGATGAAACACATACAGGGCAGGGACATGCATGGAACGTTGTGTATTATAATGGTACATGGCATTACATGGATCTGACATGGGATTGCAATAATCAATATTGGGGAGAAGGAAGCTCCAAAAACAAATCCGGGCAGAAATGTAGTTATGGCAACTATGGAATACCGGCATATCGGATGGGGCTTGGTCATAAGCCAAGTGAAAGAGGTGCTGTATCTTACAGCAATACCGTAAAAGGAATCATTGTAGAAGACACTAAAGAAAAATATGCCTGCGGAGATGACATTTCCAAGGATTATAAGTTATATTTACAGACTACATACAAGTTTAATACTGGCGGAGATTTCTTCGGAAACGGAGGCTATTATACAGATAAGTTCGAACTTGGAAAAGGTCTGGGAGAACTCAGCGGTTATGATATGAATACACCCGGAAAGCAGACAGTTACTGTAGCCTACAAGGGCTTTACCACAACCTTTGATATTGAGGTAGTAGGTGTAAAAGGAATCAGAGTTGAGCCTGCAGAGAATGCAGTTTATGTCAAGGGCGATCATTTTATTCCGGAATATACCTTATATGCACAGATGACAGATGGAACAGAATCGCAGATCGACGTATCTAAATCGGAATGTACTGGTTTTGATATAACCAAGGCCGGTAAACAGACTGTGAAAGTAACCTACCAGGGACATGAAACAACATTTGATATCAACGTACTGGATGTTGCAAAGCTTGCGGTAGAACCAAAGGCAGATAAATATTATCTGGTCGGAGATACATTTACACCGGATTTCAAATTATATCTGGTGATGGCAGATGATACAAAAACAGCCGTTGAGGATATTTCTGAAGTAGAATGCACCGGCTATGACATGAGCAGGGCAGGCACACAGACAGTGACAGTAAGCTATAAGGGCTTACAGGCAAGCTATGATATCAAAGTGGTAAGCATTACCGGGCTGAAGGTAGTGCCAAAAGTGACAGAGTACAAATATGGCAAGGCGTTAGATAAGAGTGGTAATGCAGTATATTATGTCCTTTCGGATGGAACGGAAGTGGCTTTGCCCACAAAAGATCTTGCATCTGTAAAATACAGAGGATACAGCAGATACAAGACAGGTACACAGACAGTAACTGTTACGTATAAAGGATATAAGACAACTTATACAGTAACTGTAACAAAATCGGGCTCCGGTACAACAGGAACAGGTGGGACCACATCAGGCGGAACCACAACAGGAAAACAGGATGATACAAAGAAGCCAGGCAGCGGAACTACCACGAGAGATCCAGCAAAAGATCCGGTAAAACCCCTGCAGCAGGCACTGTTTTAACAGCTTCCACAGGATCATACAAGGTAACAAAGGCAGCTGCGGCAGCCGGAGAAGTTGCTTACTATGGTCCGAAAAACAAAAAGGTTACCAAAATCACCATTCCACAGACAGTGACGATCGATGGTATTACTTATAAAGTAACTTCTATTGCAGATAAGGCCTGCCAGAATTGCAAGAAATTGAAAACCGTAACGATCGGAAGCAATATTGCAAAGATCGGCAAATCAGCATTCAGTGGCTGTAAAGCGATCAGGACAGTGACGATCAAGACGACAAAGCTGAAAGCAAAATCAATCGGTGCAAAGGCATTTAAGGGCATTACCAAAAAGGCAACCTTTAAAGTACCAAAGAAGCAGAAGAAAGCGTATAAAAAGATCATCTGCAAGAAGGGTGCTCATAAGAAGGCAAAATTTAAATAAGGTACATAATACATAATAAGGTAAGGGCTCCGGGAAAAATTCCCGGAGCCCTTTTAAAGCATTTGCTGTTTGACATGCGTCAAACAGCTTCCATATTCAGTTGTCGTTATACTACTTTCCAGATTTGCGCTGTTTCAGCCGCTCTTTCTGCTGTGCGATCATTGTTTCCAGCTCTGAGATCTCATCTGCTGTGATCGGCTCATTTAATAAGCCTGCTACCAGATGTGGTACGGAAAGCCCTTCAAAGGAATGGAAATCACGAATTACCTGGCTGACACCGAAATCCTGCTCGGTGATCAGCGGTCTGTAGCTTCGTGTCAGTACGGTTCCGCTGTATACGATGTCTGCGACTTCGATATACTTGTATTTTAACAGGTTACGCAGTACTGCCTGTACCGTATTGATCGTCAGATCCGGTTTGAGCGTGGCAATTTCAGATGCGATAAGCGGATGATCCGTGTGCCATAATAATTGCAGGATCTCCAGTTCTCGGTTTGTAATTTTCTGAAAAGGTTGTTTCTTTGGCATGTTATTTATTCCTCCTAACATGGAATCCAGTCAGTAAGCCATTTTTCATGAGTGGCATCATACAATCTTTTGTACAGCTTTCCGTTGATTGTTTTATAGTACCATTTTGTATATGGCTTTCTGGCAGTTACGGCAGATGCGGCTTCATCGGCTGTAGCTTCCGTTGTTGCTGCAGGAGCTGCAAAACTTGTGATACTGAGAGATGGCAGAGCCACTGCCAGTGTACTGCAGATGAGTAATGCATAAAGTGTTTTTTTCATGGTAAATCCTCCTTTTCATAAATGGGTATGTCCGGCAGATTTGCCGGATCTTCAAAGGTTCCTATATACGTATTATCTATATAGAGCTCATACAGAGAATTACCTGCTTGGATGGCATAGCTACCTTCTGTTGGAATGGAAAAAGCATTTGGTTCATCAGTAGGTAGATTCGGAGAAATGGGTTCTAAAATAATACCGTACGATAAAAAAGTAACTAGGATCATTAGAATAATAAAACCATATTGACCTCGTTTTTTGTTGGAGGCTTGCGGGTTTTCAATACTATTCATGATCACGACTATACGTTTCTTTAGCTCTGATTTGGCATAGCCGTCAAAAGAAAGCGTAGAGTGCGAAAGCAGTGGATGGTGTATGCTTTCTTTTGCTACATGAACCAGACAATCCAGATATTCCAGCTTGGAATCATCATCCAGTTGCTCAGTCGCAAGTAGATCTGCCGACTCCTCGATATAGATAGATATTTTATCGCAGAACAGATAAAACAGCGGATTCCACCAAAAAACAATTTTGAGAAGCTCGATCAGCAGCTTATAAAGCGTATCACCATGCAGATAGTGGGCTGTTTCATGGAATAAAACATAATACCATTCCTGCTGTGACAGGGTAAGCGTTGGTACGACGATCACCGGATGAAGTAGTCCGGTCACGAAAGGGGAACTGAGTTCCCTGCTTTCTCTGACATGGAATCTGGAGCGTGCAAAATGCTTTTCTGCCAAAATACGATCAAACTGCGATAAAACAGTCGGATCCTGTGCTTCGGGGAGCAGGTTGATATCTCTGCGTAGCCGGTGGTAACGGTAGAGTAGAAGAAAAGCCGATACAATAATACCAAGTATCCAAATGCCTATTATTATATGTGCAATGGAAAATTGAATTTTGCCAACTGTAATAGACAACATGAAAAAACGGTTTAATGTAGGATATCCTTTTGTCAAATATAGAGAATACGTAAACGGTAATTCATATGGATACAGGAACCGTACAAGGAGAAGCCCAATACAAAGTAGTGGTATCCAGATGGAAGTCTTCTTATACCATTTCAAAAATAGCCACATCAAAAATCCAACAATGCAACAGCAAATAGATATCATTATCAAAAGTCGAACATAGTCATCCATATGTTCCCCCTCTCTTTTCCTGTTACAGGAAAATTATAATACGAATGCGCAGAATAATCAATCTAAAATTATTCTGAAAATAAAAAACACATAAACTGCAATAACAATGTAAATATAATATTGGTACATATGCAGACAGAAGATTGTCTGTATTTTTATAATACAACAGGCACCGGGTTTGGCGCCGGTGCCTGTACATATCTTTACTATTCTGTTTTGCTTTCCTGTAACAATGCCCGCTGTTTTCGGATCACTTCCTCCAACTCATCAATTTCGGAGGAAGAAACGGGTTCATTTAAAAGGCTGGCTACCAGATGGGATACGGAAAGTCCCCTAAAGGAATGAAAGTCACTGATCACCTGATCAATACCAAAATCCTGCTCGGTAATAAGAGGCCGGTAGCTGCGTGTCAGAACAGTACCGCTGTATACGATCTTTGCCACCTCGATATATTTGTGCTTCAGCAGATTGCGCAGAACGGATTGAACGGTGTTGACGGTCAGATCCGGTTTCATGGCTGCAATTTCAGATGCGATAAGCGGATGATCCGCATGCCATAAAAGCTGCATGATCTCCAGTTCACGGTTTGTAATTTTCTGAAAGGGTTGTTTTTTAGGCATATTATCTGATCTCCTTTTCGTAAATGGGTATTTCCGGCAGATTGGCCGGATCTTCAAAAGTTCCTATCAATACATCATCCATATATAGCTCGTAAAGAGAGTCATTGATCTTGATCGCGTAGCTGTTGTCTGTCTGTATGGTAAAGGACGTCGGCTCATCGGCAGGTGTCTTTGTAGAACTTGGTTCCACTATGATACCATAAGAGAGGAAAGTTGCAAGAAGCATGGCGGCTATAAAACCATATTTTGTGATACGATTGCCGAATGTGGCTTCCTGGCGAATACATTTTGTAATACAGGCAAAGCGCTTTTTCAATTCCGAATCCCCGTAGCCGTCAAAGGTAAGGACTGCGGAACGGAGCACAGGGTTATGCCGGCTTTGACGGGCAACCTTTAACAGACATTCCAGATAGTCCAGCTTTTCTGCAGCATTCAGATCTTCTATGGCAAGCAGATCGGCGGACTGCTCGATACAGACAGATATTTTCCGGCGGAATAAATAAAAAAGCGGATTCCACCAAAAAACTACGAGGAGTATCTCGATAAGCAGCTTGTACAAGGTGTCGCCATGTCTGTAATGTGCAGTCTCGTGGGACAATATATAGTACCATTCTTTCTCTGACAGGGACAGTCCCGGAATGACGATGACCGGATGAAAATAACCGGTAACAAAAGGGGACTCCATTTCGGTATCTTCTTTTAAGGAAAAGGTGCATCTTGAAAAGTGTTTTTCTTTCAATATCTGATCAAGCTGCGAGCGGATATTGTCATCGGAGCAGACCGGAAGCCGGGAGACCGATTTTTGCAGAACAATATAATGCCGCAGGAAACGGAAACCGTTCCAAAGGCTTCCGGCGATCCATATACCAAGCAGAAGTGCTGCCACAGGAAATTTAATCCGGCCGATAGAGAGAGTTTGGTTAAAAAATTCATTCAGTGTGGGATATCCCTTTGTGATATAAACGGTGTGCGTAAACGGAAACTCGTAAGGATACAGAAAACGGACAAGGAGCAGACTGCTGCAAAGCAGAAGAACCTCAATGGATGCTTTCTTATTATATAGTAGAAAGAGCCACATCAAAAGTCCGGTGATGCAGCAGCATACGGTGATCGTGATCAGTAATCTGAGAGTGTCCGCCAGTATCATGAGTAAGTCCCCTTTTCTGTTCTGTATCATGATGTCGGGGCAAAAACACCGATTTCGGTGCCTGCGGATTGTTCCGTGCCATGCACTCCCACAATCCCGACATCATATCATAACATATTTATCATTATAGTAAGGAAGAGGTAGAAAAACAATAAAAACAAAAAGATAACAAGAAACGAATTGACAAACGACAAACGGATTAGTACAATGAAATTGCGATTTAATTACTATAAAATTGCAGGATTATGTCGAATACATAATATTGTGGGGAGTAGTAAGGATAATCAGGGAAAGTATATATGGATGCGGATTATGAAAGGGAAAATAATCCGGGCGGGACAAGACAATGCATCTTCAATGGAAGGTGCGTTGTTTTTTGTTATGGCGACGAGGAAAATGCACGCATTTATGCGGTGCATTTGACGACCGCTAATCAGAGCGAGATTCGCAGAGCGCATCTCGTCTCTGTAACCCATGAACCAAAGCTGTGGGAACTCCGGCAGATTGCTGCGGTAGACAATTTGCACAAAGATCTGAGAATGCAAGACCAAATTGCAGAAAAAGTACAGGTCGGGTCGAAAAAAGTTATCCACATAAGAAAGAACGATTTTAAGGCAAAAAGTGACTTATAAACGAGGTTATCCACATTATCCACATAAAAAGAGGTTAAAAATAAAGGGATTTTATGGTAACTTTCAGAACATCTGTTTTGTGGGATAATCATAAAAAACAGTTATTTGACGAAAAACGTCGAAAAAGGTATTGACTTTTTGAATGTACAAATATTACAGACAATTTGAATAAATATTGCAAATATATATACAAATGTGCTATAATTATCACATAAATCAAAGACAGAAAGGGTGAGCCGTATGAAATATATTATTATTGGCAAAAACATTGAAGTGACTCCTGGTTTAAAGACAGCAGTGGAGGACAAGATTGGTAAGCTGGAGAAATACTTTACGCCGGAGACAGAAGTACATGTTACTTTGAGTGTAGAGAAGGACAGACAGAAGATCGAAGTAACGATTCCTGTAAAAGGCAACATCATCCGTTCCGAGCAGGTAAGCAACGATATGTATGTATCTATTGATCTTGTGGAAGAGATCATTGAGAGACAGCTGAAGAAGTATAAGAATAAACTGGTGGACAAGCAGCAGGCTGGCAGTTTCTTCAAACAGGAATTCATCGAGAAAGATTATATGGATGAAGAAGATGTCAAGATCATCCGTACAAAGAAGTTCGATATCAAGCCAATGTATCCGGAAGATGCATGTGTACAGATGGAGCTTTTAGGACACAATTTCTTCGTATTCTGCAATGCGGAAACAGACGAAGTAAACGTTGTTTATAAGAGAAAAGGCGGTACATACGGACTGATCGAACCTGAAAATTAAATATAGGATGTCAAAAAACAGGGAGAATTGTGGGAAAAGCGATTCTCCCTCTTGTTTTTGCACTTTTGCTATGTTAAAATAAGTGCAGTGGGCAATGATAAAAAAATAACAATCATTGCCAAGCCCGAAAATAAGGGCGGGAAACAATTATATGGAGGAAAGAAAAATGGCAAAAAAAGTAGTTTTAGCAGGCGCCTGCCGTACAGCAATCGGTACAATGGGTGGATCTCTTAGCACAACTCCAGCTCCGGAACTGGGTGCTATCGTTATTAAAGAGGCTTTAAACAGAGCCGGTGTTAAGCCGGAAGATGTAGATCAGGTTTACATGGGTTGTGTAATCCAGGCCGGACAGGGACAGAACGTAGCTCGTCAGGCAAGTATCAAAGCAGGTCTTCCAAATGAAGTACCGGCTGTTACGATCAACGTTGTTTGTGGTTCAGGTCTGAACTGTGTCAACATGGCAGCACAGATGATCATGGCAGGAGATGCTGATGTCGTTGTTGCCGGTGGTATGGAAAACATGTCTATGGCTCCATACGCTATGATGCAGGGACGTTACGGCTACAGAATGGGCAATGCTAAACTTGTTGATACAATGGTAAATGATGCTCTTTGGGATGCATTCAATGACTACCATATGATCAAGACTGCTGATAATATCTGCGAAGAATGGGGACTGACAAGAGAAGAACTTGATGAGTTCGCATTAAAGAGCCAGTTAAAGGCTTGCGCAGCACAGGAAAACGGTGCTTTCGATAAGGAAATCGTTCCTGTAATGGTTAAGAAGAAAAAAGAAACGATCGAATTCAAGAAGGATGAAGGTCCAAGAGCCGGTTCTACAATCGAAGGTCTTGCAAAACTTCGTACGATCAATCCGGGCGGATTCGTTACAGCCGGTAATGCATCCGGTATCAATGATGGTGCAGCAGCAATCGTTGTTATGAGCGAAGAAAAAGCAAAAGAGCTTGGTGTTAAGCCAATGGCTACATTTGTAGCTGGCGCACTTGCAGGCTGCAGACCGGAAGTTATGGGTATCGGTCCTGTTCCGGCAACAAAGAAGGTTATGGCAAAAACTGGCATGAAGATCGAAGACTTCGATATCATCGAAGCAAACGAAGCTTTCGCAGCACAGTCTGTTGCAGTAGGTAAAGAGCTTGGTATTGATGTAGATAAGCAGCTGAATCCAAACGGTGGTGCAATCGCACTTGGTCATCCGGTTGGAGCTTCAGGTGCCCGTATCCTTGTTACTCTGCTTCATGAAATGGAAGCAAAGGATGCTAAGAAGGGTCTTGCTACATTATGTATCGGTGGCGGTATGGGATGCGCAACAATCGTTGAGCGTGAGTAATCTGCCTGCCTGAATAGTCAATAAGGAGAACAACAATGGATTATATTTTATATGAAGTAAACGGTGCAGTCGGCACTATTACGATCAACCGTGAAAAAGCATTAAACGCTTTAAATTCACAGGTTCTTGATGAACTGAATGCTACTCTTGACGCTGTAGATCTGAATACAGTAAGATGTCTGATCCTGACAGGTGCAGGTCAGAAATCATTTGTTGCAGGCGCAGATATCGGAGAAATGAGCACACTGACAAAGGCAGAAGGCGAAGCATTCGGTAAGAAGGGTAATGATGTATTCCGCAAGCTGGAAACATTCCCAATCCCTGTTATTGCTGCTGTAAACGGCTTTGCACTTGGCGGTGGCTGTGAGATCTCCATGAGCTGTGATATCAGAATCTGTTCTGATAACGCTGTATTCGGTCAGCCGGAAGTTGGTCTTGGTATCACACCTGGCTTTGGCGGAACACAGAGACTGGCAAGACTTGTCAGCCCTGGTATGGCAAAACAGCTTATCTACACAGCAAGAAATATCAAAGCAGACGAAGCATACAGAATCGGTCTTGTAAATGCCGTATATACACAGGAAGAGCTTCTTCCGGCTGCGCAGAAAATGGCAGCAGGCATTGCAAAGAATGCACCGATCGCAGTTCGTAACTGCAAGAAGGCAATTAACGACGGCCTTCAGGTAGATATGGATCAGGCAGTTGTGATCGAAGAGAAATTATTCGGTGACTGCTTCGAGACAGAAGATCAGAAGTATGGTATGGCTTTCTTCCTTGACAAGAACAAAGAAAAAGTAAAAGAGCCATTCAAAAACTGCTAATATATTCAGGTAATATACACACCGGGCTGGCAGAAAATCTGCCAGCCATGTGTGGGTAAAGATAAACAAATATTTAAAGGAGGCACAACAATGAAAGTTGGTGTTATTGGTGCAGGAACCATGGGTCAGGGTATTGCAAAAGCATTTGCCCAGGTTGACGGTTATGAAGTAGCTCTCTGCGATATCAAGCAGGAGTGGGCTGAAGGCGGTAAGGATAAGATCGCTAAAGGCTATGCAAGACTTGTAGAAAAAGGAAAAATGACACAGGATAAGGTAGATGCTATCTTAAACAGCATCACACCTGGTTTAAAGGAAAACCTGTGTGCAGACTGCGATCTGATCGTAGAAGCTGCATTTGAAAATATGGAAGTTAAGAAGACAACATTTGCTGAGCTTGACAAGATCGCTAAGCCGGAATGCGTTTTCGCTTCCAACACATCTTCTCTTTCTATCACAGAGATCGGAAATGGCTTAACACGTCCTATGATCGGTATGCATTTCTTCAATCCTGCTGACAGAATGAAGCTTGTAGAAGTGATCGCAGGTGTAAATACACCGGTTGAAACAGTAGATGCTATCAAGAAGATTTCTGAAGAGATCGGCAAGACTCCTGTACAGGTAAATGAAGCTGCCGGTTTCGTAGTAAACCGTATCCTGATCCCAATGATCAACGAAGCTGCTTTCATCAAAATGGAAGGTGTTTCAGATATCGCCGGTATCGATGCTGCTATGAAGCTTGGTGCGAATCATCCAATGGGACCTCTCGAACTCGGTGATTTCGTAGGTCTGGATATCTGCCTTGCTATCATGGATGTTCTCTACAATGAGACAGGCGACAGCAAGTATCGTGCATGCCCACTGATCCGCAAGATGGTACGTGGCGGCAATCTTGGTGTTAAGAGCGGAAAAGGTTTCTATGTATACAACGCAGATCGTACAAAGACACCTGTAGACGCACAGTAAGCTTTGCGCTGAACTATAAATATGGAGGAATTAAAAAATGGATTTCACTTTAAGTAAGAAACATGAAATGGCAAGACAGTTATTTAAAGATTTTGCCGAAAATGAAGTTAAGCCACTTGCTCAGGAAATCGATGAAGAACACAGATTTCCAAGAGAAACAGTAGAAAAAATGGCTAAAGCAGGCTTTATGGGTATTCCTGTTCCGAAGGAATTAGGCGGACAGGGATGTGATCCTTTAACATATGCTATGTGTGTTGAAGAGCTTTCAAAAGTTTGCGGTACAACAGGTGTTATCGTATCTGCTCATACATCTCTTTGCGTAGATCCGATCCAGACATTTGGTACAGACGCTCAGAAAGCAAAATATTTACCGGATCTTTGCTCAGGCAAAAAGCTTGGTGCTTTCGGTTTAACAGAGCCGGGTGCTGGTACAGATGCACAGGGTCAGCAGACAAAGGCTGTATTTGATGAAGCAACAAATGAATGGGTATTAAACGGTTCTAAGTGCTTCATTACAAACGGTAAAGAAGCTGATGTTTATGTAATCATCGCTGTAACAGGTAAGATCGAGAAACGTGGTCGTGTTCAGAAAGAGATTTCTGCATTCCTCGTAGAAAAAGGAACACCAGGATTTACATTCGGTACAAAAGAAAACAAGATGGGTATCTGTGCTTCTTCCACATACGAGCTGATCTTTACAGACTGCCGTATCCCGGCAGATGCTATCTTAGGCGCTAAGGGCAAAGGCTTTGGTATCGCAATGCATACACTGGATGGTGGACGTATCGGTATCGCTGCTCAGGCTCTTGGTCTTGCAGAAGGTGCTCTTGAGACAACAATCAACTATGTAAAGGAAAGAAAGCAGTTCGGTCGTTCCATTGCACAGTTCCAGAATACACAGTTCCAGTTAGCAGATATGGCTACTAAGGTAGAAGCTGCTAAGTTATTAGTATATAAGGCTGCTATGAAGAAAGCGCAGTATCAGCAGGATCACAAGACTTCTTATTCTGTAGAAGCTGCTATGGCTAAGTTATGTGCAGCAGAAGTTGCTATGGAAGTAACAACAAAATGTGTTCAGTTACATGGTGGTTACGGTTACATCAAAGAGTACGATGTAGAGCGTATGATGCGTGATGCTAAGATTACCGAGATCTACGAAGGAACTTCAGAAGTTCAGCGTATGGTAATTTCAGCTAATCTTTTGAAATAAGGAGGAACATACTGTGAAAATCGTTGTTTGTATTAAACAGGTACCTGATACAAAGGGTGGCGTACAGTTCAACCCGGACGGTACATTAAATAGAGCTGCAATGCTCACAATCATGAATCCGGATGATAAGGCAGGTCTTGAGGCTGCTCTTAGAATCAAGGATCAGACAGGCGCAGAAGTTACTGTTGTAACAATGGGTCTTCCAAAGGCTGCTGACGTTCTTCGTGAAGCAATGGCTATGGGAGCTGACAAAGGCGTCCTGATCACAGATAGAGTATTAGGTGGTGCTGACACATGGGCAACATCTACAACTATCGCAGGTGCACTTAGAGGAATGGAATATGATCTGATCATCACAGGCCGTCAGGCTATCGATGGTGATACAGCTCAGGTTGGTCCACAGATCGCAGAGCACTTAAATCTTCCAATCATCTCTTATGCAGAAGATATCAAGGTTGAAGGCGACAGCGTTGTCGTAAAACGTCAGTATGAAGACGGATTCCATATGCTGAAAGCTAAAATGCCATGTCTGATCACAGCTCTTTCTGAGTTAAATGAAGCTCGTTACATGACTCCGGGCGGAATCTTCGATGCTTGTGATGCAGAAATTACAACACTTGGCAGAGCAGATCTGATTGACGTTGATGATTCTAACATCGGTCTGATGGGATCTCCAACAAAGATCGCAAGAGCTTCTGATAAGGTACGTAAGGGTGCTGGTGAGAAATTTACTCCGGACACAGCTGATGAAGCAGCTAAGATTATTGTAGACGCATTAAAAACAAAGCACATTATCTAATTTAAGAGGTGAATAAAATGGGCGCAATGAACGCAGAAGAATTAGCAAAGTACAAAGGCGTATTCGTCTTTGCACAGCAGGTAGACAATAAATTAAGCGGTATCGCATTCGAACTTGTCGGTGAAGGTTCAAGACTTGCAGAAAAGTTAGGAACAGAAGTAACTGCAGTTTTACTTGGATCAGGAGTTGCCGGTCTTGCAGATGAGCTTGCTGAGTACGGTGCTGACAAGGTTATCGTTGTTGACGATCCTGAATTAAAGGATTACAGAACAGAGCCATATGCACATGCACTTGCATCTGTTATCAATGAGTACAAGCCGGAGATCATGTTAGTTGGTGCAACAGCTATCGGTCGTGACCTTGGTCCTACAGTTTCAGCAAGAGTTAAGACAGGTCTTACTGCTGACTGTACATTACTTGAAATCGGTGATTTCCCTGTTAATCCGATTCCTGGAAAAGAACAGAAACACAACCAGTTATTAATGACTCGTCCTGCATTCGGTGGTAACACGATCGCTACTATCGCATGTCCTGACAACCGTCCGCAGATGGCTACAGTTCGTCCGGGTGTTATGCAGAAGCTTGACAGAGTAGCTGGAAAGAAAGCAGAAGTGATCAACTACAATCCTGGATTTACTCCAAATAACAGATATGTAGAAATCCTTGAGATTTCCAAAGCTGTTTCAAACATCAAAGATATCATGGATGCTAAGATCTTAGTATCCGGTGGTCGTGGTGTTGGATCTGCAGAAAACTTCAAGATTCTGGAAGATCTTGCAGAAGTACTTGGTGGACAGATTTCCTGCTCACGTGCTGCCGTTGAAAGCTATGGAATGGCTCCTGAGTTACAGGTTGGACAGACAGGTAAGACAGTTCGTCCTAACGTATACTTCGCAATCGGTATTTCAGGTGCTATCCAGCACGTAGCCGGTATGGAAGAATCAGACATCATCATCGCAATCAACAAAGATGAAGATGCTCCAATCTTCGATGTAGCTGACTACGGTATCGTAGGAGATCTGAATAAGATCGTTCCACTGCTTACAGAGCAGATCAAAGCAGAGCTTGCTAACAAATAATAGTAGGCGATCTGTGAAAAGATGAAATAAAAGGCGGGAGATCGAAAGATCTCCCGTTTTAACGCTGATAGTTGATAGGAGTATATGATAGATGAATCCTGCAGTATTGATGAAACTGATGAGCGCGAAGGCGCAGTTTGAACAAAGTCATCCAAAGGTAATTTCCTTTTTAAAGACCGTGTTTTCACGTCCGATCGAGGAAGGAACTATTTTGGAGCTGACTGTAACACGTCCGGGAGAAGAACCGGTCACAACAAATTTGAAAGTAAAAGATTCAGATCTGGCTTTGATGGAAAGTCTGAAGGATCTTATGAAAAATAAATAAGCAGATGAGTAACAGAAAGAAAACAATACAATATGCGTTTCAAAAATCAATTCCGATCATGACAGGGTATATTGTACTTGGTATGGGATTTGGTATTCTGCTGCAAAAGCAGGGCTATGGACTTCTATGGGCGTTCCTTATGAGTCTTTGTATTTACGCAGGTTCCATGCAGTATGTGACGATCGATCTGCTGGGAAGCGGCGCCTCTCTGGTTGCTACGGCGCTCATGACGCTGATGGTAAATATCCGTCATGTATTTTATGGTATTACGATGCTGACAAAATACCAGAAAGCGGGCAGAAAAAAGCCATATCTGATCTTTGCCCTTACAGATGAAACCTTTTCGGTTGTCTGTGATGTGGATCTGCCGGAGGGGGTAGAGGAGAATGCATATTATTTCTGGATCTCTCTGCTGGACCAGATTTACTGGGTATTGGGCAGTCTGCTTGGCAGTATCATAGGCAACACCCTTCCGTTTAACTCAGCAGGTGTGGAATTTTCCATGACAGCATTGTTTGTAGTCATTTTTGTAGAACAGTGGGAAAAGACAAAGCAGCATTTTCCGGCACTTTGCGGCGTTTTGCTTTCACTGCTCAGTCTCTTTATATTCGGAGCGGATGATTTTCTGATCCCCGCCATGATCGGTATTACGATCGCCTTATTGATCGGTAAAAAATGGGTGGAGAAGGGATAGACAAAGGCATGACATATTTAGGATGTATGGCCGGCGGTACGATCAGCCAGGGACATGCAGCCGGCATTGTGGCAGTTGCAGCACTTGTTACAATGGCGATCCGGTTCTCTCCGTTTGTGATATTTAAAAAACATACGCCGGCGATCGTTTTGTATCTGGGAGAGGTGCTTCCCTTTGCAATTATGGGTATGCTGGTTGTATACTGTCTGAAAGGTGTGACGCCGCTTTCCGGCAATCACGGGATTCCGGAGCTTGCAGCAGTTCTTCTGACAGTTGGCTTACATAAGTGGAAGCACAATACCCTGCTATCCATATTGGGCGGAACGATCTGCTATATGATCTTTATTCAATGTATTTTCTGACACAAGGAGAGAAAGCAGACGACAAAAATTTTTGAAAAGCAGGAAATTTGCGTAAATAAGAAGAGGTGAAGCGAAAAATGAATACATTTTATTATATCGTAGACAGCATTGATGGCGATTATGCGCATCTTGCCCGAACAACAGAAGCGGGAGAGCGTATCGAAGGGGAAGAAACGAAGCTGGTAGCACGCGCACTTCTGCCGGATACGATCATGGAAGGAACACATCTGATCTACGAGTGGATGCAGTACAAAGTATTATAAGAAAGAAGGTAATCATATGGCAAAGAAAGAAGTGAAAACAAATGCCATGAGAATACTCGACAGGATGAAGATCCCGTATACGCATCAGGCATATGAATGTGACGAGTTTGTAGATGGCATTCAGACAGCGGACAAGCTGGAACTGCCTCACGAAAAGGTGTATAAGACACTTGTTACGCAGGGAAACGACAAACAATATTATGTATTTGTTCTGCCGATCGAAGCGGAGCTGGATCTCAAAAAGGCAGCAAAAGCAGCAGGCGTAAAGTCTGTTTCCATGCTTCATGTGAAGGATATTACGCAGGTAACGGGATATGTGCGCGGCGGCTGCACAGCGATCGGTATGAAGAAGCAGTACAAAACATTTATCAGTGACAGTGCAAGGGTGCTGTCAGATGTATATGTCAGTGGTGGCAGAATCGGCTGTCAGATGAATCTTGCACCGGATGATCTGTGCAGGGCAAGCGGCGGAAGCTATGCGGATATATTAGTATAATATGATACCAGGGGCAAAAGGTCTAAACCTATGTGAGCTTGCTCGTAGGTGGGTGAAAGACCTTGTGATCTGTCCCGATATGAGCATCGAATTCGGGGCTTTTGACCCCGACATATTATATCAATAAAGAAGAAAGGGCAATCAGAATGAATTATGTAATCGTAGGAGCCGGTGGCTGCGGCGGAAGCATTGCTGCATATCTGGCAAGAGCAGGAAAAGATGTGACGGTGATCGCAAGAGGAAAGCATTTAGAGAAGATGCAGAAGGACGGCATTAAAATGGAAACACCGCATCTGGGTGATTTCACTGTTCCGGTGCATGCCATGGCGGCAGATGACTATGAAGGCATTGCAGATGTGATCTTTGTCTGCGTCAAAGGCTATTCTGTTATGGATATTGTGCCATTTCTGCAGGCACACAGTGATGCCCATACAGTGATCATTCCTATCCTGAATATCTACGGAACAGGCAGTAAGCTGCAGGCACTTTTACCGGAGCCGACAGTGCTTGACGGCTGTATCTACATTGCAGCAGAGATCAAAGAGCCGGGTGTGATCCTGCAAAAAGGCAGCATCTTCCGTATTGTATACGGCGCAAGAAAAGAGCAGGAGCCGAATAAGGAAATGTTTGATATTGCCAAGGATCTGCGACAGGCAGGAATTGAAGCTGTTATTTCAGATAATATTGCAAGAGATGCATTCCAGAAATATGCGTATGTGGCACCGATGGCAGCCTGCGGACTCTATTATGATGCCAAGGCTGACGTATTCCAGCAGGCTGGTGAAGAACGGGAGCTTTTCGTAAAATGCATGCAGGAAATGGATGCGCTTGCGACAGCGATGGAGATCCCATTCCTCGTGGATATCGTAAAGACCAATCTGGATATTCTGGATACCCTGTCCCCGGAGGCTTCCACTTCCATGCAGCGCGATATCTGGGCAGGCAAGGATTCTGAACTGGAAGGCCTTGTATTTGAGCCGGTTCGCATGGGACGCAGGGCAGGCGTTGCAATGCCGAATTATGAGATGATTGCAAAGAAGTTTGGACTGGAGTAATAGCGGCTACACAGCAGTAGGTGCTTGACAATGTCCGATATCTAATCTATAATACGCTTAACAAGAGAACCGAAAGCTAGATGCACCTAGCTGCCGGTAAAATAGTTTGCTACAAAAAGTAACGCCTTATCTTATCAGGACGAGGGCGTTACTTTTTGCGTTGTGTGACAGTAACAAGAGTAATAACAGCGCAAAGCATAATTACAAACGTGAATAAATCTGCATATGTAACCATTGGCACCAGCTCCCTTCATTAGTATCCGGTAACTGCGCATCGCCCCTTCGGTTCCCTGGGTAAGCATATTATGAGATTGTCAAGGTGGGTAAATAGCGATTAAGAAAAATAATTGTTACAGAGTTGAATTAGAATAACGCTTATTGACGATATGATGTGACAATAATAGTAGATATGTATAAAAATGTCAATGGGACTTTCGACATGGAGGAGGGTTAAAAACCCTCCTCCTTCAAGTTTTCCACAAGCTGTATGTAACATTCTAACACATCAAATCCTTTGATATCTTCTCTTTTCAGATCAATCATATCGCCATGCGAAATGCCGCGCTTTCTGCTTTGCAGCGTCCCCTGAAACTGTCCCCATTTGGCAGAACTTTCTGTCACAAGACCATCGTTTGGCTCGTGGGAAAGCAGCTTCATAAAGAAGTAAGGCACTGACAAAAGCGCGTCACTGAAGCAGTTTTTCATGACAGAAGCATAGCTTTGATAATAGACCTGCGGGCTGTCAGGTGTTGTCTCATTAAACCGGCAGCAGAATGCAGGATCAAGCTGTTTGCTGGAATGGTAGCAGTCCGGATGTTCGTCGCCAAGCTGAGCGGAAGAACGATCCAGAAGACCGGCGATCCATCGATAGATGCCATCCGGCAGTTTGTTTAAAAAAGGGATCAGCTCGGAACCGCGGTGCGGCGTTGACATTGTTGTCAGGCTGGCGATCTTATCTGCGTAACCAAGGTGGCTGATCAGATAACGGCTGTCCAGCCCTCCCTTTGAATGGGCAATGATATTGACCTTATCTGCACCGGTCTCCTGCAGTGCTTTGTCAATCGTCTGTGCGATGGCAGCGGCATTTTCTTCTATGGTTCCCCAGGCTTTCTGATGTCCATAATAGACGCAGGCGCCATTCTTCTGCAAAATTCGCGGAATACGGCCCCAGTAATTAAAATATTTCAGATCGCGAAATCCAATACCATGCACCATGATAAGCGGATATTTTGTCTTGCAGGCATTGGAAGAGGGACGCAGCTCTGCGTTTTGTCGTCTGGTGACTGCAATGGCATATTCATCTTTGACAGCCCTGCACATAGCATGGGCAAGAAACAGATTGACCACGGGGATCCAGAGGTTGAGACAGATCAGAACCCGCTTTACAATGCCGAGCCGCCTGCAGGTGCAGATCACACGGATGCCACCATTCAGCAGAAACAGTAGAATAAATACGCATGTGTAAATAATATCAAACGTAAAGAACAGTGCAGTTGCAAAGCTGATGCCATAGTCAAGCCTGTCGAACAAAGACGGTAGAAAGAACTGGCTTGTCAGATATAGGATAAGATACAGTAAGATTTGCAGAAAAATGCCGAGAATACCAGCCTTTAACAGAAGCATGCCACCGTATTCGATGCGGATCCGTGTATTGCCGGATTCATCCCTGCGGAAGGGTACAAAATGCATTCGGATCGTGGAATACAGATGAAATGCTGCCAGCCCAAGGGCAAGGAATATCAAAGGAATCAAGGAAAGATCCGAGATCAGACAGCAGTAAAAAATAAATGGAAAATGCGGTACGATCAGAAAATACAGAAACCGCATCGGACCGGTCAGCAGGTCGATCTTTTTGACCGCATCCAGATATAGCAATAACATTAAAATACAAAAAATCAAAATTGTCATTTGTTTTCTCCTTTTCCAAATTATAGCAGAGAATATTCAAGGCGTATAGGTATAAAAAAAGATACAAAATTGTATATAACTATGCTATAGTAGGTTTGTATGGTCGATAGAAAATCAAACTACAATCATTTTAGGAGGATTTATAGCATGCAGATGAAGTCGATTGAAAAACAGTTGCAGCAAAATGCATATCCGGGCAGAGGTATTATCATTGGTAAGAGCGCAAACGGTAAGTATGCGGTAACAGCATATTTTATCATGGGCAGAAGTGAAAACAGCCGTAACCGTGTCTTTGTAGAGGACGGAGAGGGTATCCGCACACAGGCATTTGATCCGGGTAAATTAAGTGATCCGAGTCTGATCATCTATGCACCGGTACGGGTGCTGGGCAATAAAACGATCGTGACAAACGGCGATCAGACAGATACGATCTATGAACTGATGGACAAGCAGCAGACATTTGAACAGGCACTGCGCACCAGAGAGTTTGAACCGGATGCACCAAACTACACACCTCGTATTTCAGGTATCATGCATCTTGAAAACGGTGGCTTCAATTATGCAATGTCTATTTTAAAGAGCAATAATGGCAATCCGGCAGCCTGCAACCGTTACACATTTGCCTATGAAAATCCGGTAGCAGGCGAAGGACGTTTCATCCATACTTACATGGGCGATGGCAATCCGCTTCCGAGCTTTGAAGGAGAACCGGAGCTGATCTCTATTCCGGATGATATGGATGCATTCACAGAGCTTCTGTGGAACAGCTTAAACGCAGATAATAAAGTATCTTTATTTGTCAGATACATTGAGATCGAGACAGGTAAGTATACTTCTAAGATTGTGAATAAGAACCAGTAAAATAAAATCAAACAAAAAGGGAGAATACAAATGAACGAATTAGAACTGAAATACGGTTGTAACCCAAATCAGAAGCCTTCCCGCATTTATATGGAAGATGGCAGTGATCTGCCGGTCACAGTACTGAACGGTAAGCCTGGCTATATCAATTTCCTGGATGCTTTTAATGGCTGGCAGCTTGTAAAGGAACTGAAAGCAGCAACAGGACTTCCTGCTGCAACTTCTTTTAAACACGTATCGCCTGCAGGTGCGGCTGTCGGACTTCCGCTGAGTGAAGTAGAGAGCAAGATCTACTGGGTAGATGATCTCGGCGAGCTTTCTCCGCTGGCTTGTGCATATGCAAGAGCAAGAGGCGCAGACAGAATGTCATCTTTCGGTGATTTTATTTCTCTTTCCGATGTCTGTGATGAATCCACAGCAAGGATCATCAAAAGAGAAGTTTCCGATGGTGTCATTGCACCGGGCTATACAGACGAGGCACTTGCGATCTTAAAGGCAAAGAAAAACGGAAATTATAATGTGATCCAGATCGATCCTGATTATGTACCGGCTCCGATCGAGCACAAGCAGGTATTTGGTATTACATTTGAACAGGGCAGAAATGAGCTCAAGATCGATGATGAGCTGCTTTCCAATGTAGTCACAGACAACAAAGAAATTCCGGAATCTGCAAAGATCGACCTTGCGATCGCACTGATCACACTGAAATATACACAGTCCAATTCAGTCTGCTTCGCAAAAGGCGGACAGGCAATCGGTATTGGAGCAGGACAGCAGTCACGTATCCACTGTACAAGACTGGCAGGCTCTAAGGCTGATAACTGGTTCCTGCGTCAGTCACCACAGGTTATGAACCTTCCGTTTGTAGATAATATCCGCAGAGCAGACCGTGATAACACGATCGACCTCTATATCGGAGAAGATTACATGGATGTTCTGGCTGAAGGCGAATGGCAGAAGTTCTTCAAGGAAAAACCACCTGTATTCACCCGTGAGGAAAAGAGAGCATGGCTGGATCAGAATACAGATGTGGCACTTGGCTCCGATGCATTCTTCCCATTCGGAGATAACATTGAAAGAGCACACAAGAGCGGTGTGAAATATGTGGCACAGCCGGGCGGTTCTATCCGCGATGATCATGTCATCGAGACTTGCAACAAGTACAATATGGCAATGTGCTTCACAGGAATCCGCCTGTTCCATCATTAATTATCGAAAAAACAATAGCTCCTGCATTATAGTTTATGCACGCTACGCATGCTTTTCTATTAAGGCACGTACTAACATGAATATGGCACGCGAACATTCGACATCCATGTCTCAGATTCGCTGCCACGACGTCCTTGTCGTGGCACCATATCCATTGTCAGTACTTAGCCAAGTAGAAAGACGCATTTGTAGCTATCGCATAGCAATATAATGCCGGAGCTATTGTTATTTGTAGAAATATAGAAGAAGAAAACCATATGCCGGACAATCGATAGCGCAGACGACCGAGATTTGCGAAGCACTTGCCGCAGCGGAGAGACCGCAACGCTTTTTTGCAAAATGTAACGGATTTACTATGTGAATCCGTTATGTAGCCTCTGTGCATCGGCAAAGCCGATTTTACATGCACAGAGGTTCTAGCGGCCGGAGCACGGCAATATGTGCTCATAGCAAATCGCAGGGTAGTCAAGCGTGATTGACTGGTATATGGTTTTCTTCATATTATTACATATATAATTATTCTGGTCTTACAGGGGGCAAGCAGGCTGTCTCTTAGTATTCCATAGCCTCTTCTTCTCCATTCACAACGCGAAGTCCGCCCTGTGCAAGTGCAAGGAGCTCATCTTCGCCCGGATATACAGTAAATGGAGCGATCCATTCGCAGCGGGCTTTCAGACCGTCTACAACACCCTTATCGTAAGCAATACCACCTGTTACGATGATCTGGTCAACCTTGCCTTCGAGGACAGTAGCCATAGCGCCGATGTTTTTGGACATCTGCTGGATGAATGCATCACGTACCTCAGCAGCCTTTGTATCGCCTGCATCAACCATCTTCTCTACATCACGCATATCGTTTGTGCCAAGATAAGCATTGAAACCGCCGTTACCGACTAATTTCTTGTAAACCTCAGCTTCTGTATATTTGCCGGAGAAACACATCTTTACAAGTGCACCAACAGGAACTGCGCCTGCACGCTCCGGAGAGAATGCGCCGTCACCGTCAAGAGCGTTGAAGATATCAATGACCTTGCCCTGCTTGTGAGGACCTACGGAAACACCGCCGCCCATGTGGACAACAATCAGATTCAGGGAATCATAAGACTTGCCGACTTCCTTTGCATATCTCTTTGCAACAGCCTTCTGGTTCAGTGCATGGAAGACAGAAGTTCTTGGAAGCTCCGGAACACCTGAATAACGGGATGTTGGAATCAGCTCGTCTACAACGACCGGATCAACGATGAAAGAAGGAACACCGATGGAATCACCGATCTCTCTTGCAAGGATACCGCCGAGGTTGGAAGCATGCTGTCCCTGTTTGCCAATCTTTAAGTCATTTAAAAGATCATCTGTTACTGCATAAGTACCGCCTGGGATCGGTTTTAACATACCGCCGCGGCCGACAACGAAATCAAGGGAGTTGATATCGAAATCTTTTTCCTTTAACAGATTTACGATAATTTCTTTACGGAAGTCTTTCTGATCGAAAATGGTAGCATATTTAGCGATCTCTTCTGTAGAGTGACGCAGCGTTTCTTCGAATAATAATGTTTCATCTTCAAAAACACCGATCTTTGTAGAAGTAGAACCTGGATTGATAATTAAACTCTTTTTAGACATAACTGTTTCCTTTCTTTAATATGAATACACTATTTCATCATCTTTTCTGCCATAACGGCTGCAAGTGCAATGGAATTTACCTTTGTCTCGCATGTATCGGAACGGGATGTCAGGATGACCGGTGCCTGTGTACCGGTTAAGATATTACCGTTCTTGACCGGAACCATATGTACGATTGCTTTGTATACAAGGTTTCCTGCATGGATGTCAGGGAACAGAAGGATATCTGCATCGCCTACGATCTTACGGTCGAGCGCACCTTTTTCTGCAGCGGCTTCTTTGTAAAGCGCAATATCAAGAGAGAGAGGACCGTCAACGATACAGCCTGTGATCTCGCCGCGTTCATTCATTTCTGTCAGCTGCTGTGCATCCACTGTAACAGGCATCTTCGGATTGACGATTTCAACTGCTGCAAGAGGAGCAACCTTCGGATTCTCAACGCCGCAGGCATTTGCTACTTCTACTGTATAGTTGATGATGTTGACTTTATCTTCCAGTGTAGGATATGGGATGAATGCTACGTCAGTAAAGAATAACAGACGGTCAATTCCCGGGATTTCAAATACACAGACGTGAGATAATGGTTTGCCTGTACGAAGACCACATTCTTTGTTCAGAACACTCTTTAAGAATGTCTTTGTGTCAAGAAGACCCTTCAGATACATATCGGCTTTCTTGTCATGTACCAGCTTGACTGCTGCAAGAGAAGCTTCAACAGTGTCTTCTACATTGATGATTTCATAATCGGATAAATCCATATCAATCGTAGCTGCGATCTCTTTGATTTTTGCTTCGTCGCCGACAAGAATGGAATCAGCAATGCCACGTTCCTTAGCAGCCTTGACAGCTTCCAGAACAGCCTTGTCCTGTGCGCAGGCTACAGATAATTTCTTCTTTGAACAAGAAGATACCTTTGACAATAATTCATCAAAATTTTTTGCCATTTTTTTACACCTCATTTGTCATATTCTTCTGGGGAAACCCCATTTGTTAAAATTCTAACACTAAAAGAGCGAAAAAGCAATGATTCCGCGCCTTTCTATTCATAAAAATTTAACTTTCTTAACCATCCTTTCAGGTTGAATCATCTATGTAAATCTGTTACAATGTACATTAGGTTTTATCCGGAATAACTCTGTTTTATGCAGAGAACAGTAGGAGTTAAGGCAAATTATGAAAATGATAGAAAAGGTATTCGGAACCCACAGCGAGCGGGAACTGAAGCGTATCGAGCCAATCGTAGACAAGATCGAATCTTATCGCGATACGATGCGTGCACTGTCAGATGAAGAGTTAAGAGGCAAAACAAAAGAGTATAAAAAGCGTCTTGCGGAAGGTGAGACACTTGATGATCTTCTGCCGGAGGCATTTGCTACAGTCCGTGAGGCAGGTAAACGTGTTCTGAATATGGAGCATTACAGGGTACAGCTCATTGGTGGTATTATCCTGCACCAGGGACGTATCGCTGAAATGCGTACCGGTGAAGGTAAGACACTTGTTTCCACACTGCCGGCTTATCTGAATGCGCTGGAAGGAAAGGGCGTACATATCGTTACGGTCAATGATTATCTGGCAAAGCGTGATGCGGAGTGGATGGGACAGATCCATGAATTTTTAGGACTGACGGTCGGTGTTGTACTGAATGACTTAAAGCCGGAGGAAAGACGGGCAGCATACAACTGCGACATCACCTATGTCACGAATAATGAACTCGGATTCGATTATCTGCGTGACAACATGGTTATCTATAAGGAACAGCTTGTACTCCGTGATCTGCATTATGCGATCATCGATGAGGTTGACTCTGTTCTGATCGATGAGGCACGTACTCCACTGATCATTTCCGGACAGAGCGGTAAGTCCACAAAGCTGTATGAGGCATGCGATATTCTGGCACGCCAGCTCAAGCGTGGTAAAGATCAGGAAGAGCAATCCAAGCTGGATATCATGATGGGTATCGAGCAGGAAGAAGACGGTGATTTCATCGTCAATGAAAAGGATAAGCTGGTCAATCTGACCGCAGAAGGTGTGGAAAAGGTTGAAAAGTTCTTCCAGATCGAAAATCTGGCAGATCCGGAAAATCTGGAGATTCAGCATAATATTATTCTGGCACTGCGTGCCCACAATCTGATGTTCCGCGACCAGGATTACGTTGTAAAAGACGATCAGGTCTTCATCGTAGATGAATTTACCGGACGTATTATGCCGGGACGCCGTTTCTCAGATGGTCTGCATCAGGCGATCGAGGCAAAGGAACATGTAAAGATCAAGAGAGAAAGCAAGACACTGGCAACCATCACTTTCCAGAATTTCTTCAATAAGTTCGAAAAGAAGTCAGGTATGACAGGTACTGCTTTAACAGAAGAAAAGGAATTCCGTGATATTTACGGAATGGATGTTATCGAGATCCCTACAAACCGTCCTGTTATCCGTAAGGACTGGGAGGATGCAGTCTATAAGACAAAGAAAGAAAAGCTGCATGCGGTTGTGGAAGCTGTCAAGGAAGCACATGACAGAAATCAGCCGGTTTTAGTCGGTACGATCACGATCGAAGCATCCGAAGAGATCAGTAAACTCTTAAAGAGAGAGGGCATCCAGCATAAGGTATTAAATGCCAAATTCCATGAGCTGGAGGCAGAGATCGTTGCAGATGCAGGTATTCACGGTTCCGTTACGATCGCTACTAACATGGCAGGTCGTGGTACGGATATCAAGCTGGATGATGAATCAAAAGAAGCAGGCGGTCTGCGTATCATCGGTACGGAACGTCACGAGTCAAGGCGTATTGATAACCAGCTCCGCGGTCGTGCGGGTCGTCAGGGAGATCCGGGTGAATCTCGTTTCTATATTTCTCTTGAGGATGACCTGATGCGTCTGTTCGGTTCAGATCGTATGATGACGATGTTCAATGCGCTCGGTATCGAGGAAGGACAGCAGATCGAGCATAAGATGCTGACAAAGGCGATCGAGACAGCCCAGAAGAAGATCGAAAGCAATAACTACGGTATCAGAAAGACGCTTCTGGAATACGATCAGGTTATGAATGAGCAGAGAGAGATCATCTACGCAGAGCGTCTCCGTGTACTGAACGGAGAAAGCATGCGTGATGTGATCTATAAGATGATCACAGATATTGTGGAAAATGCGGTAGATTCCAGCATTTCCGATGACAGAGGCAGTGATGACTGGGATCTGGCAGAGCTGAATCAGCTTCTTCTGCCGATCATTCCGCTACGGCCGGTGATCCATCCGGATATCAAGGGTATGAAGAAGAACGAACTGAAGCATTCCCTGAAAGAAGAAGCAGTCAAGCTGTATGAAAGCAAGGAAACGGAATTCCCGCAGCCTGAAGCGATCCGTGAAGTAGAGCGTGTGATCCTCCTGAAGGTGATCGACCAGAAATGGATGTCCCATATCGATGATATGGAGCAGCTGCGTCAGGGCGTTGGTCTGCAGGCTTACGGTCAGAGAGATCCGCTTGTGGAATACAAGCTGGCGGGATATGACATGTTCGATGCCATGACAGCGGCAATTCAGGAAGATACGGTCAGACTGCTGTTTAATGTCAGGATTGAGCAGAAAGTAGAGCGTGAGCAGGTTGCAAAGGTAACAGGAACAAACAAGGATGATTCTGCACCGAAGGGACCTGTCAGAAGAGAAAGCGAAAAGATCTATCCAAACGATCCATGTCCGTGCGGAAGCGGAAAGAAATATAAGAACTGCTGTGGCAGAAAGCTTTAGAGCGCAACTGTCATGAGCAGGAAAAGTGGGTTTGTGAATCTGTAGCAGACCCGCTTCTATATATAAGAATAAGGTGGTGAGCAGAGTGGTCGAACTCGATCAGTTAAAACAGGAACTTTTATCCTACGAATCTCCACTTGCGGAAGTAAGGGATTCACTTTGACATCGCTAATAAAGAAAAGCGAATCGAAGAATTAGAGCGGGAAATGGAAGCCCCGGGCTTTTGGGATGATGCGGAAGCAGCACAGGAAAAGTCAAAGCTTCTCAAAGGTTTAAAAGACGATGTAGAGACGTGTGCTCATCTGTATCAGCAATACGAGGATATTGAGACGTTGATCCAGATGGGCTATGAAGAAAATGATGAAGAGCTTGCACAGGAAGCGAGAGAAGAATTTGACAGCTTCGTGCAGACGCTGGACAATATCAAGATCCGTACGTTGCTTTCGGGAGAGTATGACAAATGCAATGCGATACTGAAGCTGAATGCGGGCGCAGGCGGAACGGAAAGCTGTGACTGGGCGCAAATGCTTTATCGTATGTATACAAGATGGGCAGAGCGCAAAGGATTTACGGTAGAGGAGCTGGATTTCCTGGAAGGCGAAGAGGCCGGTATCAAATCGGTCACTTTCCAGGTAAACGGCGAGAACGCCTATGGCTATCTGAAATCAGAAAAGGGTGTGCACAGACTGGTGCGTATTTCTCCGTTCAATGCACAGGGAAAGCGTCAGACTTCGTTTGTATCGCTGGATGTAATGCCCGATATTGAAGAAGATGTGGATGTGGAGATCCGTGATGAGGATCTGCGTATCGATACCTACCGAAGCTCCGGAGCCGGTGGACAGCATATCAACAAGACGTCTTCCGCAATCCGTATCACACATCTGCCGACAGGCATTGTGGTACAGTGTCAGAATGAACGAAGCCAGCATATGAACAAGGACAAAGCAATGCAGATGCTGCGTGCAAAGCTGTATATGCTCAAGCAGGAAGCAAATGCGGAAAAACTGTCTGATATCCGTGGTGAGGTGACGGAGATCGGATGGGGCAATCAGATCAGGTCTTATGTCATGCAGCCATATACTATGGTCAAAGACACAAGGACCGGCGCTGAGACAGGCAATGTAGATGCGGTCTTGGACGGCGATATCGATAAATTTATCAATGCATATCTCAAATGGAAAAGCCTGGGCGATTAAGCCCAGGCTATATATATGAATGTAAAACATTCATATATAATGATGCACACTCACGCGAAGCGGAAAATATATGCCATGAGGAAGAACCTCATGGCATATCGTGTTCGGCGTATAATATACTAACAGAAAAAACATATAGTAAGCAATCGATAGTGTGGACGACCGAGATTTGCGGAGCACTTGCCACAGCGGAGAGACCGCAACGCTTTTTTGCAAAATGTAACGGATTTACTATGTAAATCCGTCATGTAGCCTCTGTGCATCGGCAAAGCCGATTTTACATGCACAGAGGTTCTGACGGGCTGGAGCGTGGCAAATGTGCTCTGCAAATCGCAGGGGAGTCAAACGTGATTGCTTACTATATGTTTTTTTCTGTTTACATTATTTATACTTCGGAACTCTCTCAAAGTAAGATTTTGTCTCAGCCACGATCACGCCGGATAATGCGATCAGAGCTACCAGGTTAGGCAGAGCCATCAGACCGTTGAAGATATCGGCGATCGTCCAGACTGCGGAGATCGTCATGAAAGGTCCGATCAGGACTGCTAGAATGTAGATCCAACGATATACATGTACGACCTTCTGATTGCCATGGCAGAGGTATTCGAGACAACGCTCGGAATAGTAATCCCAGCCAAGGATCGTTGTAAAGGCAAAGAAGATCAGACAAAGCATTAAAATAAAGGAGCATACCTCATCAGGAAGCGGAAGTCCCCGCTGGAATGCAACTGTTGTAACAGCAACACCTTCCAGACCGATGTTCCATGTATCTGTGATGACGATGGCAAGACCTGTCATCGTACAGATGATCAGTGTATCGATAATGGTTCCCATCATGGAAACAAGGCCCTGTCTTACAGGTTCTTCCGTATGAGCAGCGGCTGCAGCGATGGGCGCACTACCAAGACCGGCCTCATTGGAGAAGATACCACGGGCAATACCCTTCTGCATGGCAAGCAGGACTGCGCCGAGTGCACCGCCTGCAGCAGCACGCATGCCAAATGCGCTCTGGATGATCGTAACGAAAGCTCCAGGAATCTTTGTAATATTACAGATCAGGATTGTAATAGCAGCGATCACATAGATCACAGCCATAAATGGTACGACAACCTGTGAAACCTGTGAGATTCTCTTTAAACCGCCGATGACAACAAGACCGACACAGATCGCAAGGATCAGACCTGCGATCACAACGGACCAGGAATAATCACGGCCGAATAATGAAATCATATGCGCATTATTTGGATCAAAGAAGTTGTTGGCTGCACTTGTGATACCGTTTACCTGGGTAAAAGTACCGATACCGAAAAGACCGACACCGACACCAAAGAAAGCAAAAAGCTTTGCAAGCCATTTCCATTTTTCTCCCATACCTTTTTCGATATAGTAGAACGGACCTCCCACAATATGTCCGTCTTCTGCAACTGTACGATATTTTACAGCAAGAAGACCTTCCGAATATTTGGTGGCTGTTCCCAAAAAGGCTGCGATCCACATCCAGAATAATGCGCCCGGACCGCCGGCTACGATAGCGGTTGCAACACCGACGATGTTACCGGTTCCGATCGTTGCGGATAATGCGGTACAAAGTGCGGCAAAGCTGGATACTTCACCATCCAGATCCTCGGATTCCGAATGAAACATATAATGGATCGCGCGTGGGAGTTTGGAGATTTGCAGACATTTTACACGAATGGTAAGATAAATGCCTGTGGCAAGGATGAGCACGATCAGGGGAACGCCCCATACGAAGTCATCGATTGCACCAAGTAGATTGTTGATAGTTTCTAACATTTTTGTGTTCCTTCCTCTCTTAGTCATGATTTGACTCTAAAGAGAAGAACATGCAATACGTATCAGATATGTAATGCTCTGTCCTTTATGCCTGAGAGATTGGCTGTAAGCCGTACACCTTCGGCGCTCTCTTCCCAGAATGGAAGAGAGACTCTCCAGAGTGGTTACCCATAGATAATAAATTATCATAGCATACAGTCTGTGTCAAATAGCATATCATAGTTTTTACACAGTTTTTTCACAAAATCATTTTTCTTTTTTCACAATTCCTCATTAAGATAAGGGCAAATATAAAATGTACAGGGAGGCAGACTATGATAGAAGTAAGTCATCTGACGAAAAAGTATGGGAATCATGTTGCTGTGGATGATTTGTCGTTTTGCGTAGAAGAAGGGCAGATTTATGGCTTCCTTGGTCCAAATGGGGCAGGAAAATCAACCACGATGAATATGCTGACCGGTTACCTGGGAGCAACCAGTGGAGAAATTAAAATTGACGGGCATGATATTTATAAGGAACCGGAAGAAGCCAAGAGGAATATTGGCTATTTGCCGGAGCTCCCGCCTGTTTATGATACCATGACCGTAAAGGAATATCTGGCATTTGTGGCAGAACTGAAGAAAATCGACAAAAAGGAGAGACGGAAACAGATCGGGGAAGTCATGGAGCTTACAAAGATCACATCCATGCAGGATCGACTGATCCAGAATCTTTCCAAAGGTTATAAACAGAGAGTAGGGCTGGCACAGGCAATTTTGGGTTATCCGAAGATCATTATTTTGGATGAGCCGACAGTCGGACTGGATCCGATGCAGATCATAGAGATCAGACAGCTGATCAAAAGTCTGGGCAAGAAACATACAGTAATACTGAGTTCACACATTTTACCGGAAGTCAGTGCAGTTTGTGACCATATCATGATCATTGCACACGGCAGACTGGCAGCAAGCGATACGCCGGAAAATCTGAGCAGGCTGATGAGCGGTGACAACGTGCTCTCCATGCAGCTTTGCGGTACGGAAGATGCGGTCAGAGCAGCGGAAAAGGAACTGAAGGAACGCTATGCAGCGATTGGAGAAATGCATGCTTCGTACGATGTGGAAAATGATCTGTGGCAGATGGAGCTTCATTATAATAAGGAAGAGGATCTGCGGGAAGAAATCTTCTATTATATGGCAGAGCATAGACTTCCGATTTATGAGATGAAGATGACAAGTAAATCCTTAGAGGATGTATTCCTGGAACTGACGAAGGAACAGGAAAAGAGTGCTGCTGCAGAAGAGATGACCGGCCGGACGGCAAAGGAAAGTGCTGCAGCAGAAAATTCACAGACAGCGGAAACAACGCAGAAGGAGGAGACAGACAATGCTGGCAATATGGAAAAGGGAATTTAAGAGTTATTTACATACGGTGATAGGCTGGCTGTTCATGGCAGTGATCCTCTTTTTTGTAGGACTGTATTTTACCGCAACAAATCTGTTATATGGCAGTGCTTACTTTTCAAATGTGATCAGTGCATGCGGTTTTATTCTGCTTCTGGCGGTTCCGATCCTGACAATGCGGTGCCTTGCGGAAGAACGGAAAAATAAAACGGATCAGCTGATCCTGACAGCGCCGGTTTCTCTGGGCAAGATCATTGCAGGAAAATTTCTGGCACTGGCTTCGATTTTTACGATCCCTATACTTGTGATCGGTTTGTATCCGCTGATCCTGATGAAATTCGGTAATATCCCGGTAGCGGAATCGTATACAGCAATTCTGGGATTCTATCTATATGGGCTCGCCTGCATGGCAGTCGGTGTTTTCATTTCTTCTCTGACAGAAAGTCAGGTAATCGCAGCGGTATTATCCTTTGCAGCTCTTTTTGTCTGCTACATTATGAGCGGTCTTTGCAATATGATCTCTTCAGAAGGCAATGTACTGACAAAGATCCTCGGCTGTTTTGATTTTTACACGAGATTTTCCGTTTTCCTGACCGGAACACTGGATCTGAAGGCTGCGATCTATTTTATAACCGTTATCCTGTTGCTTTTGTTTCTGACCTGTCAGTCCATCCAGAAGAGAAGATGGAGCATTTCTGTCAAGAGCCTGAAAACAGGTGTATTCAGCAGCGGAATGATCGCAGTTGCGATCGCGGTAACGGTACTTGTCAATCTGGTTGCGGATCAGCTTCCACTTTCTGTATCCAGCATTGATATGACGAGCAATCATCTGTATTCTCTGACGGATGATACGGTGCAGTTTTTAAAGAACATGCAGGAAGATGTTACGATTTATGTATATGGAAAGAAGAGCACACTGGATGAAACAATCTCCCGGACACTTTCCAAATATGAAAGCGAAAGCTCTCATATTAAAGTAGAATATAAAGATCCGGTCAAATATCCGAATTTTGCATCGGACTATACAAGTGATACACTGCAGGAAAACAGTCTGATCGTAGTAGGAGAAAAGAGAAACAAAGTCATTTCCTATGAGGATATGTATGAAACGCAGATTGATTATAATACATATTCCCAGCAGACGACCGGATATGACGGAGAAGGCCGGATCACAAGTGCGCTGGATTATGTGACCGCAGCAGAGATGCCTGTTGTTTACCGGATTACGGGACATGATGAACAGGAGCTTGACAGTTCCTTCCGGACTGCTATGGAAAAGGCAAATCTGACTGTGGAAGATCTGAATCTGATGGATCAGGATAAGGTTCCGGAGGATGCGGATGCAATCATGATTCTGGCTCCGCTCAGTGATTTTTCAACTGATGATGCCCAGAAGGTAAAAGACTATATGGCAGCAGGCGGAAAAGCCATTGTTGTGACAACCTATACAGATCAGGATATGACAAATTTTAAATCCATCCTGGATGAATACGGTGTATCTGTAACAAAGGGTATTCTGGCAGAAACCGATAACGGACATTATTACCAGAATCCGTTTTATCTGATCCCGGAAGTTAAGAGCAATACTTATACTTCTGATTTTGCAGATTCCAAGTATGTCTTTGCGCCATATGCACAGGGACTGACTGTATCTGAGAATGATGCACTTTCCGTCACACAGATGCTTGTCACAAGTGAAAATGCGGTTGTGAAAGATGATCCGCAGAATATGACAAGCTATGAAGCAGAGGATGGAGATGAGACAGGACAGTTTACGCTGGGTGCAAAAGTAGAGAAAACAGCGGGTGAAACAACAAGTACAATGTTTATATTCTCTTCTGAGAATCTCTTTACAGATGAATCCAGCCAGATGGTTGGTGGTTCCAACCTGCAGCTGTTCACACGTGTGATCAATGATCTGTCGGAGGAACAAAGTTCGGTATCAATTCCGGTGAAAGAGTACACACAGGAAAGCATTACCGTTCCACAGAATCAGTTCGTATTCCTTGGATTGACTACTGTGATCCTTCTGCCGGTATTGCTTCTTACAGCCGGTATTGTGATCTGGGTAAGGAGAAGAAGACGTTAGCTGAAAGGCGGCGAACAGAACAGAGACCCGGAAAAGAAGACAAGGAGAAGAAAAATGCGAAAACAGAAAGTTCAAATGGTTGTGCTTGTAGCAGTACTGACGCTGCTCATCGGCGGTTATTTTCTTTTACAGCAATATAATAAAAAACAGGCGGAAAAGGAAGAGGAGAATAAAATACAGGTGGCAGAGATCGATGCGGATGCGATAGAGGCATTTTCCTATCAGCTTGATGGAGAAACCTTATCCTTCACCAAAACAAATGATAACTGGAGTTACGATCAGAATACAGAGCTTCATATGGATAACGACCGGATCACAAGCATGCTTGCCAACGTGACGAAGGTAGAAGCGGACGAAGAGATCGATGATGTGACAGATCTGTCCGAATATGGATTGGATGCACCGTCAAATGTCATTACAGTAACAACGGCAGACCAGACCTACACCTTTACGGTCGGTGATCACAATGCGACGGCAAACTGCTATTACTTTATGACAGATCAGCAGCCGGATGTGGTCTATACGATGACAAGCGGTCTTTGTGGCAGTTTCCGGGAAACCGCGGATGAGCTGATTAAGCTGGAATCGGTTGTTTCCGATAACAGTACGGAGAAATAAATGTCTTTTATATAGAATTCCTGCTTAGTGCATGCTTCATGGCAGGAATTCTATATGATATTTGGAGAATTGTTTTTATCGAAATAAATATAAAATATAAAATATCTGTATAAAATATCAGATTTAAGTATTGACATAACGTGGAGAATCGTATAAAATACATGATGTTGCGGGTGACGTAACAAAAATATGTGCGTGTAGCTCAGCTGGATAGAGCGTCTGGCTACGGACCAGAAGGTCGAGGGTTCGAATCCTTTCACGCACGCTTGAAAAGCTTGAAACTGTTTGGTTTCAGGCTTTTTTGTTGTATAGGGAATTCTTTTGAAATCTGCTATACAGCAAAAGCTCGCTTGTAAAGGTGGGCTGGCATTTCAAACGGCTTTCTTGTGATATCTGCATATTTCCATGATACTCAAAGTATGGTATAATTTATTTTGTATGATGCCAGGGTCAAAAGGTCTAAAACCACATGAGCTTGCGCATAAGTGGTTGAAAGACCTTGGGGCCCGCCCCGATATGAGCATAAAAGTGGGATGTTAATCCCACGATATGCGAATATTGGGCAGGATTGTGGGAGTGCAGAGCACGGAACAATCCGCAGGCATCATAGCCCGGGCTTTTGACTCCGACATCATTTGTGTGGATTTGTGTATAGTGTAAGAGGAAAAAGAGTAGTAAGAGGGAATGCAAATGAAAAATAAAAAAGAGTATAGGATCATTTTATGGACGATAGCTGCACTTGCAGTCGATCTGCTTGGAAGGGTTATGGCGGACAGGCTGACGTTACCAATCTGGTGCGATTCAATAGGTACCTTTTTGATCGCCTATATGGCGGGACCGGTGTGTGGAGGAATTGTAGGATTTACGAATAACATTGTTTACGGCATTTTTGTAGATCAACAATCAGTGTATTGCATTGTCGGAGCACTCCTTGGTATTGTGGTCGGCTATTTTGCCAAAAAGAAGGTTTTTGAGAGTCAGTTCAGGACAATGACACTGGGTATGGGTCTGGCGCTGTTTTCGACAGGTGTTGCGGTAGTGCTCAACACAGTATTGTATGATGGACAGAGTGGAAATATCTGGGGGAATCAGGTGATAGAGCTCTGTATTGACAAAGGATTTCCGACTTATCTTGCCAATCTGCTCGGGCAGTTCTGCGTGGAGTTTCTGGATAAACTGCTTTGCGTGGAGATCGTGTATCTGTGTATCAGACTGTTCAGAAGCGGGCGGGCGAGAAAACAGGCAGGGACGCTGCTTGTGCTGCTTGTCATGGCAGGTGTTCTGCTGCAGAAAGAAAATGTGCAGGCAAGGGAAGCGGCTGATTATGATTCCTATGTTCAAATGCAATATGGGAAAGAGGAAGGTCTGCTGTCCGGAGAAGCCAATGATATTGCACAGACGAAGGACGGTAAGCTCTGGATTGGTACGTATGCGGGACTGTTCAGTTATGACGGTACCAGATTTAAACTGCTCCAGAATATAGATTCCGTTAAAAATGTAAACTGTTTGTATGTGGATGAAGAAGGCAGGCTGTGGGTCGGAACGAATGATGACGGTGTGACGATACTGATCAATGAGCACGTGATGAACGTGCTGGATGAGGAAAATGGACTGCTGTCCAATTCCGTAAAAAGCATTGTCTGTGATTCTGACGGCAATTATTATATCGGAACGACGGAGGGACTTTCGCAGGTATCTTTAAGCAGTGGTGTAAAGGTAACAAAATCATACAAACAGACCCAAAATGTTATGGATATGTCAGCGGACGGGAACGGGCATGTTGTGATCGTGACGGAAAGAGGGAAGACCTACTGGCTGAAGGACGGCGAAATTGTACAGTCGCCACAGGGCTTTATGCAGGATAAACCGCTGAGAGCAGTCTGCTTTGCTGATGAGCTGCTGTTGACTGCAACAGAAGATGATCAGATCCGGATTTATCAGATGGAAAACGATCAGATGAAGCTGGTTCAGACGATTGTGATGGATGGGATCGAAGAGATCAATTCTTTTTACATGACAGAGAAAAATGAATTTTTTGTCTGCTCTGATACAGGCGTTGCGATCCTGCAGCCGGATGGTACTTATGAAACGCTGAATACAGGCAATTTTACAAGCTCTATCGATAATATGCTGATAGATTACCAGGGAAATCTCTGGCTCAGTTCTTCAAGGCTTGGCCTTATGGAACTGTGTCAGTCGGCTTTTACGGAACTGTTTCGGGAGATCGGGGAAACGGCTGTTGTCAATACAACACAGAAGTGGCAGGGGCTGCTTTTCTGCGGAACGGATCAGGGACTGGTGATTCTGGATCAGAATGAAAAAAGCAAAGTAGAAAATGAGATCAGTGACCTGCTGCAGAATATAAGAGTGCGCTGCCTGATGGTAGACAGTCAGGATGCGTTATGGATCGCAACGACCGGAATGGGAATCTATCAGGTTTCCGCGGCAAACGGTACATACCGGATCCGTAATTTTACGGAAGAAGATGGTATGCCTGGTACGCGTTTCCGAAATATCTGTGAGCTTTTGGATGGCAGGATCGTGGCTGCGGGAGACTATGGTGTGGCAATTCTTTCCGGCAATACAGTTGAGCGGGTCTTCTCGGCAGAAAATGGACTTATGAATGAAAAGTCACTCTGTCTGCTGGCAGACGGAGACAGCTTTTATATCGGTTCTGACGGTGGCGGAATCACACAGATCCAAGATGATAAGATCGCAGCACATATCGGAAAAGAGGATGGACTGTCTTCGGACGTGATTCTGCGTATGGTTGTTGATCCGGTATCCGGCGGTATCTATATTGTGACAAGTAACGGCCTGTGTTACAGAACCCCGGACGGAACAATAAAATATCTGAAGAATTTTCCATACAGTAATAATTATGACATGATCTGCGATACAGACGGAACGTGCTGGGTGCTTGGCAGTGCAGGCATTTATATTGCGGATACAACGGATCTGGTAGCGGATGAGAAAACAGATTACCTGCTGATCAATGCCAAACGGGGCTTCCGTTCTTCGCTGGTTGCCAACGCATGGATGTACCGGGAAGGGGAAGAATTGTATCTGTGCTGTGACAGCGGTGTAGTAAAGGTCAGCATGGCGCAGTATGATATGACAGCAAAGTCCTATCGTATGATTCTGGATTATATTTATGTGGACGGCGAAAAATATGATATTGACCGTGTGGATACGTTCCGGCTTGCTTCTGATGCGGATAAGATCGTGCTGGAACCGGAAGTATTAAATTATTCCATGAACGATCCGTATGTCAGTGTTTTTCTGGAAGGATATGATGAAAAAGCAACAGTGTGTCTGCTGAGCGAGATGGATAAGCTGACTTATCAGAAGCTGAAGCCGGGTATTTATACATTCCGGATTGCGATCCTGGACGGTGCGGATGGCGCGGTCGTGGAATCGGCAAACTATAAGATAGAAAAAGAAACCGAGATGTACCAGAACTGGTGGTTTAAGTTATATGTTATTTTTATCGCGGGGCTTGTGCTGATCTGGGTCACATGGTTCATTACAAGGACGCAGGCACAGAGAACGCTGCTGAAGCAGAAGTATGAGCTGGAATATGCAAAGAAACAGATCCAGATGGGAAATGAGACCATTCTTTCCATTGCCCGTACGGTGGATGCGAAGGATTCCAATACGAGCGAGCATTCTTTCCGTGTATCGGAGTATTCCGTGGCAATTGCAAAGAGACTGCAGTATTCAAAAGAAAAGTGCGAGAATCTCCGCCAGATGGCGCTGCTGCATGATATCGGTAAGATCGGTATTCCGGATGCGATCTTAAATAAACCGGGCAGACTGACGGATGAAGAATACGCAGTCATGAAAACGCATGTAACACGCGGCGGTGAGATATTAAAGGATTTTACCATGATCGACAATGTGAGCGTAGGTGCGCTGTATCACCATGAGCGGTATGACGGAAGCGGATATTGCGTTGGCCTGAAGGGCGAGGAAATTCCGTTGGATGCAAGAATCATAGGAATTGCGGATGCGTTTGATGCCATGACGGCAAACCGTGTCTATCGAAAACAACTGGATATTGATTTTGTGATCGGCGAACTGAAACGCTGCAGCGGAACGCAGTTTGATCCGAAGCTGGTGGATATTTTACTGTCCCTGATCGAAGACGGAACGATTGATGTGGAAAAACTGTATGCAAAGTCTAAGGAGGATAAGTAGGATGAAACGGACGTACACTTTATGTATTATTACTTCCCTGATCATGTGTATTCTGGCAGTTGGTGTGCATCGTGTCACGCGGACGGAAGAGAAACATCTGAAAGTCGGATTTATTTTTGTTGGTGATGAGATCACGCCGTATACGGAAAATTTTATCAAAGCCAGAAACCATGTCATGGAAGTATACGGGGATCAGATCGAATGTGTGACGAAATATAATGTAACGGAAGACCGGATCGAGGAGCCGTTGCAGGAACTTGTTGCAGAAAAATGTGACTATATCATCGCAGCCAGTTACGGTTATGGTCCGGTTGTGAAAGAAGTGGCGCAGGAGCATCCTGAGATCCAGTTTTGTGTTCCGACGGGGGACAATGCCAATCAGGAACCGGTTCTGTCCAATTACCACAACTGCTATGGCACGATTTATCAGGGACGCTATGTCTGCGGTGTTGTAGCGGGTGTGAAATTAAAAGAAATGATAGAAAACGGTATTATTACGCCAGAGCAGGCAAAGATCGGTTATGTTGCGGCGTTCCCGTATGCAGAGGTCATATCCGGCTATACGGCGTTCTATCTGGGTGTCAGATCGGTTGTACCGGAGGCGACAATGCTTGTTAAATATACGGATACCTGGTCGAATTATTCCATAGAAAAACAGGTGGCAACAGAACTGATCGCGCAGGATTGTGTGCTTATTTCCCAGCATTCCGATACGATCGGACCTGCAACTGCCTGCGAAAGCACCGGAGGCAGTATTCCGGTGTATCATGTTGGCTATAATCAGAGTATGACAGATGTGGCACCGACCAGATCACTGGTAAGCTGCAGTGCAGAGTATTCTTATTATTTTGAGCAGTCGGTCTACGCGCTTTTACATGACAAAAAGATTGAAGACTGTATAGATGGTAAGACATATGGACAGGATGCCATGGCGGGTCTGGATAAGAACTGGGTGCGTATCCTGGATATCAATGAGGCGATCGTGCCAAAGAAAACGGATCAGATCGTCGAGGATACGATCAATGAACTGATCAGTGGAAAAAAACAAGTGTTTTCAGGAAATCTGACAGGTGTTGATCCATATGATAGTACAAAACGGATCGATCTGAATACACCGTATATAGAAAATGAAACATCCTCGTCACCGACGTTTTCTTATGTCTTAGATGATGTGATCACGATTGTGGAATGATGATCTGAGGATAAAAATAAGAGTGGAATGTGGAGGCGCTTATGCAAAAGGAGTCAATGTCACGGATTCGCCAGAAAACAAAAAAGGTAAAGCAAAGTGGCGGCAGAGTACTGTTCCGGCTGATTTTTGGGCGGACCATGATCACTGTTCTGCTTTTGCTGTTGCAGATACTGTGTCTTATCGGGATTTTCCGGATGGTGGGTCTGTCCGAGAATCTGCTCACGATCAGTAATCTGCTTGGCATGGCTGCAATTATTTATATTATCAACAGTGAGGAAAATCCGGCATTTAAGCTGGCATGGGTGCTTCCGATCTGTCTTGTGCCGGTGTTCGGGATCGGATTTTATCTCTTTATCATACTGAATCCCGGAAACAGAGGGCTGCAGAAGCTGCTAAACCGCAGGAAGGATGAGACAAAACCATATCTGCGGACGGAATATCGTGTGGTGGAAAAACTGAAAAAAGAAAGCTCGGGGATCCGTAATCTGGGGCATTATATCCAGAATCAGAACGGATTTCCGACCTGCGATCATACGAATGTAACTTTTTTTGCCACAGGAGAAGAAAAATATGCGGATCTTTTAAAGGAACTGGAACGGGCAGAGCAGTTTATCTTTCTGGAATACTTTATTATCAATCAGGGAGAGGTCTGGGATCATGTGCTGGAAATACTGGAGCGGAAAGCAAAAGCAGGTGTGGAAGTGCGGGTAATGTATGACGGTATGTGTGCACTTGTATCGCTTCCGTACCGTTATCCGCAGCAGCTTCGGGAAAGAGGGATCAAGGCAAAGATGTTTTCGCCGATCAAGCCGCTTTTGTCCACGCACCAGAATAACCGCGATCACCGTAAGATTGCAGTGATCGATGGCAGAGTGGCGTATAACGGCGGAATTAATCTGGCGGATGAATATATGAATATAAAGAAACGTTTCGGACACTGGAAGGATACGGCGGTCAAGCTGGAGGGAGAGGCTGTCAGAAGCTTTACTGTCATGTTTTTACAGATGTGGTATATGACCGAGGCGGGAGAAGGCGAGTATGAAAAGTATCTTCCGCATTTTGAAGCTCTGTCGGCGCCCGGCTACGTGATTCCCTATAATGATGACCCGATCAACCGTCTTGATATTGCAGAGAGCGTTTATCTGGATATGCTGTACAAAGCAAAGAAATATGTGCACATCATGACACCGTATCTGATCATTGACAATGAGCTGATCACAGCACTGACCTATGCAGCGAGAAGAGGTGTGGATGTCAAGCTGATCCTGCCTCATATACCGGACAAAAAGATTATCTTTGCGATTGCAAGGACGTATTATCCACAGCTGTTGGAGGCAGGCGTAAAGATCTACGAGTATACACCGGGCTTTGTGCATGCCAAGGAATTTGTTTCGGATGATAAGAAGGCGGTGGTCGGCAGCATCAATCTGGATTTCAGGAGCCTGTATGAGCATTTTGAATGCGCGACCTTCATTTATAAGAATCCGGTCATTTTAGATATAGAAAAGGACTATCAGGAAACCTTGAAGAAATGTCAGAAGATCGATATGCAGTTCTGCGTGGATCTGCCGCTCTGGTATCGGATCGGCGGTCATATTTTCCGCTTGTTCGGTCCTCTTGTGTAATGAATACTATGAAGTGATATCGGTGTCAAAAGATATCATACGGATTGGAATAGGATGATTAGCGATCAAATAAGGGCTTCGGCAAATGCCGAAGCCCTTATTGTATATAATGGATTAGCCCATAACAACTTCTACTGTATGAGTCTTTCCGTCGCCGAATGCAGGAATTACATTGCCTTCGATCGCATTACCGTCAACTGTTACGCTCTTGATACCCTTATTGACATGAGAAGGATTGGAAACCTTGATATCATAAGTAGCACCACGGAACTGACGTGTTGCAGTAAGACCATCCCATGCAGCAGGGATAGACGGATCAATCTTCAGACCGTCGAAGTCTGCTGAAATACCAAGGATGTACTGGGAAATAGCAACCATGTTCCATGCAGCAGTACCTGTCAGCCATGAGTTCTTGCCCTGACCGAAGTTCTTACCGGTCTGTCCGATATCAGAACCTGCGTCCTTACCACCGATCATCTGACCGTATACATATGGCTCGGTCTTGTGCAGATCTGAAGTCTCTTCTGTAAAGGCAGGAGCGATCTCTGAATAATACTTAAATGCCTGATCACCCTGACCTGCGTAAGCAGCAGCACAGATGATCCATGCATTGTTGTGCGTGAAGATACCGGCATTTTCTTTATATCCGCCCGGATATGTAGAGATTTCGCCGTACTGTACATAGTATTTTGTATAAGCAGGGTTGTTCAGAACAAGACCGTACTTTGTATTTAATCTCTCGTCGATCGCTTTCAGTGTCTTCAGATCAGCACCCTGATCCTTGCCGATCTCTGACATGATAGCGAAGCCCTGTGGCTCGATGAAGATCTGACCTTCTTCACATTCCTTGGAGCCCATCTTTTCGCCGTTTGCATCGTATGCACGCAGGAACCAGTCGCCGTCCCATGCGGATTCCATAACGTTTGCTTTCATCTTATCGATCTCAGCCTGTGCTTTTGCAGCTTCATCGTCCTTGCCGAGGTGCTTTAAGATCGCAACGTAGTTTGGACCTGTATATGTGAATAATGTAGCAACCATAACAGACTCAGCAACCTTTGAGTAACCGCCTTCATCAGCGAACTTCGGATTGGTGTAAGTCTGGAAGCTTTCACCCGGTGTATCGGAGAAGCAGGAAAGGTTGATGCAGTCGTTCCAGTCAGCACGCATTGCAAGTGGAAGACCATGCGGGCCTAAGTTGTCTACAATGTGGTAGAAGGAAACTTTTAAGTGCTCCAGCATTGTCTGTGCGATAGACATATCATTATCATATGGAACCATTTCGTCAAGGATTGTCCAGTCGCCTGTTTCTTTAATATATGCGGAAACGGAAAGGATCAGCCATAACGGATCATCTGAGAAGTCACCACCGATGTCTGCGTTACCTTTCTTTGTCAGTGGCTGATACTGATGGTAGCATCCGCCATCCGGGAACTGTGTAGAAGCAATATCGATGATTCTTTCTCTTGCGCGATCCGGGATCTGATGAACAAATCCGAGAACGTCCTGATTGGAATCACGGAAGCCCATACCACGTCCGATACCTGACTCGAAGTAAGAAGCGGAACGGGAAAGGTTGAAGGTTACCATACACTGGTACTGGTTCCAGATGTTGACCATACGGTTTACCTTTTCATCCGGTGTGCTGACATTTAAGATGCCAAGCAGGCGATCCCAGTAAGCTTTCAGCTCTGCCATTCCTGCAGCAACCTTTTCAGGCGTGTTGTACTGATCGATCATGGCAAGTGCTTTTACCTTGTTGATTGTCTTGCCGTCTGCTTCGAATTTCTGATCTTCAGGCATTTCTACATAACCGAGTACGAATACGAGTGTCTTGCTCTCGCCCGGTGCAAGTGTGATCTTCTTGCAGTGGGAAGCGATCGGAGACCAGCCGTCTGCGATAGAATCAGTCGGCGCATTGTTTGTAACAACCTGTGGATCGCCGAAGCCGTTGTACATACCGATGAAAGCATCTCTGTCTGTATCAAAGCCGTCGATCTCATCATTTACAGTATAGAAAGCAAAGTGATTACGTCTGTCTCTGTATTCTGTCTTGTGATATACAGTAGAGCCGACTACCTCAACACGTCCTGTAGAGAAGTTTCTCTGGAAGTTTGTGCAGTCATCCTGCGCATCCCATAAACACCACTCTGCAAAAGAATACAGTGTGAATTCTTTTTTCTGGGAGCCTTCGTTTGTCAGAACAACCTGCTGTACTTCACCGTCGTAATTCTGTGGTACAAAGAATGTAACCTCTGCTTTCAGATCGTTCTTCTTACCTGTGATAACGGTGTATCCCATACCATGACGACATTCATAAGAGTCAAGTTCTGTCTTGACCGGAGACCAGCCCGGATTCCAGATTGTACCGTTTTCATTAATATAGAAGTAACGACCTCCCATATCGATCGGTACATTATTATAACGATAACGTGTGATACGGCGAAGACGTGCATCTTTATAGAAGCTGTAGCCGCCTGCTGTATTGGAGATCAGAGAGAAGAACCCCTGTGTTCCTAAATAATTGATCCATGGATATGGAGTTCTTGGAGATGTGATGACATATTCTCTTCTGTCATCATCGAAATAACCAAATTTCATAATTCTATGTCCTTTCGTAATTTAAATTTGCGAAAACTTAGAAAACGATTAAGTAAGACAAGATTTTGAAATCTTTACAGACAAAATTATACTCAAAGCCCGGAATAAAAGCAAGCAAAAGCTGGTAAAAACAAGCCTGGTTTTAATGGTTGTAATATAGAAGAAAGAGGAATAGAATAAATATGAACAAAATGTAAACGAACTGTGTATGAACTGTTCAAAAACAGAATGCTAAAATTGTGAAATACTACCAAAAATATAGAAACTGTACAAAAAAAGTGAAAAAACCATTGCCAAATTATCCAAATTGTAATATATTAAAAAGGCGAAAACGATTAAGTAATTTTCATGTTTTCCTTGAGAGGAGAAGACATGGTATCCATGAAAGATATAGCTGCTGCTTGCCACGTTTCCGTTGCCACAGTCAGTAAAGCACTGAATGGACACAGAGACATCAGCGAGGAGACAAAGCTACATATTAAGAAGGTAGCGAAGGATATGGGGTATTTCCCCAATTCAGTTGCCAGAGCATTAAAAACAAATAAGACATTTAACATCGGTGTCCTGTTTGTGGAAGAAGCACACAGTGGTCTGACACATAACTACTTTTCACATCTGCTTGACAGCTTCAAGGTCACAGCAGAGGCACAGGGATACGATATCACATTCCTTAATTGCAATAAGCAGCGAAAAGACAGAATGTCTTATTTGGAACACAGCCGGTACAGAGGGTTTGACGGAGTTGTCATTGCATGTGTCAACTTTGAAGATCCCGAAGTGATCGAACTGATCGAAAGTAATCTCCCGGTCGTAACGATCGACAGGATATTTCCGAACCGTATCAGTATTGTTTCCGATAATGAAAAAGGAATCACGGATCTGGTTTCCTACATTATTGAAAAGAAACATACAAAGATCGCATACATACACGGTCGTGATTCTGCAGTCACAAGGCAGCGCCTGGCAAGCTTCCGGGAAGTAATGAAACAGCATGACATTGTTGTTCCAAACGCATATATCCGGGAAACTGATTATCGGGATATCCAGAGAACGGCGATCGCAACGGCAGAGCTTTTGAAGCTACCGGATCCGCCAACCTGCATTTTGTTCCCGGACGACTATGCTGCATATGGTGGCATCAATGTAATAAAAGCCGCGGGGCTCCGTATTCCGGAAGATATTTCGGTGGCAGGATACGATGGCATTTCACTGGCGACAAAGATAGAGCCGAAGATGACAACGATCAAGCAGGACACCAGGACGATGGGAATGCTGGCAGCGGAAAAGCTGATCGCACTGATCGAGAAACCGAGTACGACGGAGATTGTATCCATTACCGTACCTGGAATCCTTTTACCGGGAGCGACAGTTGCAAGCCAATAATGGCATTTATATCACACAAGTGATAATTTAATAAATGCAAGGTACTATTAACCAACACTTTATTTCAAACATTTTTTAGAGGAGGACAAAAAAAGAATGAAAAAGAAATTATTAAGTGTAGTTCTTTCAACAGCTATGGTAGCATCCCTTTTAGTAGGATGCGGCAACAAAACAGAAGAAGCACCTGCAGCAGATGAAGCTACAGATGCAGCAACAGACGAAGCTACAGATGCAGCAACAGACGAAGCTACAGATGCAGCAACAGATGAAGCTACAGATGCAGCAACAGATGAAGAAGCAGATGTAGAGCTTCCAGAAGATACAGGTAAAGTTCTTAACATTTACTGCTGGAACGACGAGTTCGCTAACCGTCTGAAAGATCACTATCCGGGATACGAAGCAAACGATCCTGATGATGCTTTAGCAGGTGGTAAGATCGGTGATGTTGAAGTTAAGTTCACATCTACACCATCTACAGACAATGCTTACCAGAACAACCTGGATGCTACTCTTCCTGGAAACGCAGATGCAGCAGCAGATGACAAGGTTGATATGTTCTTAGTAGAAGCTGACTACGCATTAAAGTATGTTAACACAGATCTTTGTATGTCAGTAGCTGATCTTGGAATCAAAGATTCCGAATTAGCTAACCAGTATCAGTATACAAAAGATATCATGACAGATACTGATGGAAACTTAAAGGGTCTTTCATGGCAGGGATGTCCTGGTGTTCTGATCTACAACCGTGAAGCAGCTAAAGAAGTTTTCGGTGCTGATGATCCGGATACAGTACAGGCTAAGGTTTCTGACTGGGCTACATTCAATGCTACAGCAGCAGAAATGAAAGAAGCTGGCTACAAGATGACAGCTACAACAAACGATACATTCCGTACATATTCTAACAACGTAACAACTCCTTGGGTTGTTGATGGCAAGATCCAGATCGATGACAACCTCAAAGCATGGGTTGACGCTTCTAAGGAAATGGCTGACAACGGATACTGTGGAACACAGGGTCTTTGGTCAGATGACTGGAGCAAAGGCTTCTATCCAGAAGGAAAAGTATTCTGCTACTTTGGACCAGCTTGGCTGATCAACTTCTCTATGGCAGCTGATACAGAAGGTTCTATCGCTAACGCAGGTGGCTGGGGTGCTTGTGAAGGTCCTCAGGGCTTCTACTGGGGTGGTACATGGATCACAGCAGCTACAGGTACAGACAATGCTAACCTTGTTGCAGATATCATGAGAAAACTTACAACAGATGAAGCAATCATGACAGATATCGTTAAAGCAGATAGCGACTTCGTAAACAACAAGCCAGCTATGGAAGCAGCAGCTCAGGATGATTCTTATGCATTCCCTGTATTAGGCGGACAGAATCCACTGGCTATGTTCTGCGCAGGTGCTGATAAGATTTCTCTTTCTAACATCACAGAGTACGATCAGGGATGTAACGAAGAGTTCCAGAATGCTATGACAGGCTACTTCGATGGCAACTATGCTACATATGATGAAGCACTTGAAGCATTCTACACAGCTGTTACTGAAAAATATCCTGAACTTACATACTAAGATTTAGGAATCGCATAGTAAGATAGCGAAATAGCTAGTGCGCCTGTTTGGCGGTCAGCCGGACAGGCGCACTTTTTTAACGAACAGGTTTGAAAAAATAACATGCGGAGGTGTGGTACAGTATGGCTAAAAAGAAAAGCGGAACTGTTCTTCGTTATAATCGGTGGGGCTACATTTTCTTAATTCCCTTTGTTGTAGTATTTATTATCTTTCAGTTGATTCCTCTGATTAGCACGATCTATAATAGTTTCTTTGAACATTATTTTAAAAACGGTCTGACAGAAGTAGGACCTACATTTATTGGTATTCAGAATTATGCAACATTGTTCTCATCAGGTGATCTGCCTAAATATTTAGGCAATACAATGATCATGTGGATCATCGGATTTATTCCGCAGATCCTCCTTTCATTACTTCTTGGTGCTTGGTTCTCAGATCCGAGCCTGAGATTAAAACATCAGCAGTTCTTTAAAACTGTTATTTACTTACCGAACTTAATCATGGCATCTGCTTTTGCCATGTTATTCTTTACATTGTTCTCAGATGGTGGCCCGATCAACTCTCTGTTGATGCAGATGGGCATTCTGAGTGAGCCTTACAAATTCCTGTCACATGCGGGAAGTGCAAGATCCCTGGTTGGATTCATGAACTTCTTAATGTGGTTTGGTAATACGACGATCTTATTACTGGCAGGTATGTTAGGTATTGATACATCCTTATATGAAGCAGCTGAAGTAGATGGTGCTACTTCTACACAGGTATTCTTCAGGATTACATTACCACTTTTAAGACCTATTCTGGTATACGTAATGGTTACATCTCTGATCGGTGGTCTGCAGATGTACGATGTACCACAGATCTTAACAAATGGTCAGGGTAATCCGGCTCGTACAACAATGACACTGATCATGTACCTGAATAAGCACTTGTATTCTAAGAACTACGGTCTTGGTGGTGCACTTTCAGTTATCCTGTTTATTGTAACCGGTATTTTGAGTGTCATCGTATTTAAGATGAATCAGGCATCAGAGAAATAGGAGGCGAAAATATGAGTGCATCATCTAAAGGTTTAAATGTAAAGACTAGAAGAGTCATTTCATATGTAGTTCTCGTTATTATAACTATTATGTGTCTGTTCTGGTTCTATGTATTATTTGTAAACTCAACACGTTCACATGCAGACCTGACAAAAGGTTTCAGCGCTCTGCCAAGCACAAGCGCTCTGAAGAACGTAAACAGCTTATTACACAGCAGTAACATTCCGATTCTTTCCGGTCTGCTTAACAGTGTTATTGTAGCTGCTTTCACAGCATTGCTGAGTACATACTTCTCAACAATGACTGCATATGCGATCCATGCATATGAATTCAAATTAAAGAAATTTATGTTCACATTTATTCTCGGTATCATGATGATCCCTACACAGGTAACTGCACTTGGTTTCATCCAGTTAATGAGAAAAATGCACTTAATGAACTCTTTCATTCCGCTGATCATACCTGCAATTGCAGCTCCTGCTGTATTCTTCTACATGAAGCAGTACATGGAAAGTACACTTCCGCTGGAACTGTTAGAAGCAGCCCGTATTGATGGCGCCGGTGAGTTCAGAACATTTAATCAGATTGCACTTCCGCTTATGAAACCGGCTATCGCGGTTCAGGCAATCTTCTCATTCGTAGGAAGCTGGAACAACTACTTCACACCTGCTTTGGTTTTGACAGATGACAATAAGAAGACACTTCCTATTTTGATCGCAACACTTCGTTCTGCTGACTATTTGAAGTTTGATATGGGTCAGGTTTACATGATGATCACATTCTCTATTTTACCTGTTATCATCGTATACCTCATCCTTTCTAAGAACATCGTATCAGGTCTTGCAGTTGGTGCTGTTAAAGGTTGATATTTACAATCCAAAAGCACATACCTTCGGGTATGTGCTTTTTTTATGCTTATTTAATAGTCTTTTGTGGGGAAAGATGGTAGAATAAAAACTGGATCGTGCAAATGATCCGGAAAGGGATATAAAAATGAGCGATATTTTGCAGAATGATAAAATGCAGGAAACAGAAGAAAGACGTACGGTCTCGGAAATTGCTGCGCAGATGGAAACGGAAGAAGAACTGACCGGCGAAAATAATCCAATGAATCGGATGGAAAAGGGAACGGATACCAGAAATCCGATCATCAAGGCATTGGAACGGTTTGGCGATCTTTTTGCGCTGAATCTGACTTTTATATTGTCCTGTATTCCTGTTATTACAATAGGAGCTTCTGTAACAGCCTTGTTTACCATGACTAACAAAATGGTCAGGAACGAGGATGGTACAATGTGGAAGGGATTCTGGAAGGCGTTTGGACAGAATTTTAAGGTTGGAACAAAAGTGTGGGCGGTGATCCTTGCATATCTTGGCGTTGTGTATGCGGAATATGCATATATGATACAGTCTGCAGGACAGACAACAAATTTTATGGTTGTATTGATTGGCTTTGAAATGGTATTTTTGTCGTTTTTACTTCCGTTTCTGTTTCCAATCATTGCGAGATATGAAAATACTATTATTAACTATATAAAAAACACAGTGATCATTTCTGTGGCAAACTTTAAAACATGGCTGGTGGTATTTATTATCTGGTTTGTACCGGCGCTTGCACTGGCTGCAAGTACGCTGCTTTGGGCATATACATGGTATTTGTGGCTTCTGGTCATGTTTGCTGTGCAGGCATATGCAACATCCATGATCCTGCAGAAGGTGTTTGATAAGCTGGAAGAGGCACAGACAGAACAGGAAAGGAGTGGAGTGTAATAGATGAATAAGGAAACGTATATTGATGCGTTGGAGCGGAAATTATGGGATAGGCTGGATCCGGATCAGTTGAGAGATATTATATCTTATTATAGAGATTATTTTGCAATGGAAGCTGCAAAGGGGATTTCGGAAGAAGAAACGATACAGAAGCTGGGAGATCCTGCGCTGCTTGCAAAGAGCATTCTTGCGGCAGAAGGCAGTAAAGGGGAATCGACAGAATCGGAGATAGAACAGGGGATGCAAAAGCAGAGTCGTGAATTCCGCGGAGGTAAGCTGCTTGTCCTTCTTGTGATCGTAGCAGTTCTGATTGTGCTTTGTGCTATCATTGGGCTGATCTTTTCGGTCGTCAGTGCACTTCTGCCGTTCTTATTTGTTCTGGCATTTGTTTTTCTGATTTTTTCCTTTTTTAAAAACAAACGATAACGTGTGCGTTTTATACAAAGTTAAACAGCCTATCAGGGGTGATAGGCTGTTTAGGGGAGTATAAATAAAAATACTATTTTTACAACAGAGCAATTGGGGATTGCTGTTGTATGATTAGATTATAGGATATTTTAGAAAATTTATCAAGAATTTTTTTACCCGGGCGACCAATTATGAAAAAAACGAGACCGAATATGCATAAAAAATGATTTCCTCCGAATACTAGTAGTGCAATACAAAATGAAGGAGGAAACAGTTATGGCAAAGAATGAAACAAACGCAAAGAACAGTGTGCAGAATAGCCAGGATGAGCAGTCTAAGAACAACGCCAAGCAGGCATATAAAAGTGCAAATGACACAAAATCCTGCACTTCTGACTACAAGGATAAACAGTCTAATAAAAAAGAGCAGTAATGAAAAGCAGGCCTTGTCCTGCTTTACATAATGTCATGCATCATTTATATTGACAGCCTGAAAAAATCATTTTAAGATAAACATATGAAAACATTTGAGTGTATTGCACCATGCCATTTTGGGCTGGAGGCAGTGTTAAAAAGAGAAATTATTGAATTGGGGTATGAAATAACATCGGTCGAAGATGGCCGTGTCACATTTATCGGTGATGCAGAGGCAGTCTGTCGTGCCAATGTTTTTTTACGTACGGCTGAAAGGATACTGATCAAGGTTGGGCAGTTTCATGCAGAAACCTTTGATGAGCTGTTTGAAGGAATAAAAGCACTTTCGTGGGAAGAGTATCTCCCGCAGAACGCAAAGTTCTGGGTGGCAAAGGCGGCAAGCGTCAAAAGTAAGCTGTTCAGCCCGTCGGATATCCAGTCAATCATGAAGAAAGCCATGGTAGAAAGGATGCGTAAGGTTTACCGGGTCAACTGGTTCCCGGAGGACGGAGATGCTTTTCCGATACGTGTTTTTTTACATAAGGATGAAGTGACAGTTTCTCTGGATACAACCGGGGAATCGCTGCATAAACGAGGCTACAGAAAACTGACGGCAAAAGCACCGATCGCAGAGAATCTTGCAGCAGCACTGATTATGCTGACACCTTGGAATAAGACAAGAATCCTGGTAGATCCCTTTTGCGGAAGCGGTACGATCCCAATTGAGGCGGCTATGATGGCTGCGAATATGGCACCGGGTATGAATCGAAGTTTTCTGGCAGAAAGCTGGACGCATATTATTCCAAAGAAAGAATGGTATGCATGCATGGATGAGGCGGCAGAACTGGTTGATTTCAGTCAGATGCCTGATATTCAGGGCTATGATATTGATGATGAGATGGTGAGAATTGCAAGAGAAAATGCAAAACTTGCCGGGGTGGAGCAGTATATCCACTTCCAGCGCAGAGGGATAGAAGCTCTCAGCCATCCGAAAAAGTATGGATTTATTATTACGAATCCGCCCTATGGAGAACGGCTGGAAGATAAAAATACGATCGCATCCATTTACCGGACACTGGGCGAGCGCTACAGACAGCTGGATTCCTGGTCGCTTTATATGATCACTTCTTATGAGGATGCGCAGCAGATGATCGGCAGAAAGGCGGATAAAAATCGTAAGATCTATAATGGAATGTTAAAAACCTATTATTATCAGTTTATGGGGCCGAAGCCGGGGAGCAGATCATGACGGGAAAAGCAGCAAAAGCCTATGTGACAGCCTGTCTTCTGGTGTTTGCGGTAAGCCTTTGCCTGCTCGTATATCAAGGCAGAAAGGGCGTGCAGGCGGAAGAGGCATCAGATCTGTCTGCTGAAACTGCAGCAGGACAGGGAAATTACCTGCAATATGATGCGTCATTGGAGGAAAATACGTTGCTGATGCAACTGCCTGAGGGTGTAACGCAGCAGGACATAGAGCTGCAGAGTGACTGCATGGCAGAAAAGGTGACGATCCGTTTGCGGAAAGAAGTCGGTGGAAAACAGCTTGACAGGCGGTATTTTCAGGAACATCCGATCCGGCAGAATATATCTTTGGCAGAAAGTGAAGTAAAAGAAGAGCAGGATGCGGTTCTTTTTACAGTTGTCTTAAATCAGCCGCAGGAGGCTTCTGTGCACCTGCAGCGGGAAACTGCGGGAACGGAGGCTGAGATCACATTGCAGTCGCCGGCCTCACTTTATGACAAAATTGTCGTTCTGGATGCCGGGCATGGTGGAAATGATGTAGGGGAGACGGCAGTGGAGCAGGATGTGAGCCTGCAGGAAAAGGATATTACGTTGGCGGCTGTACAAAAGGCGGGAGAACTGCTTTTGGCACAGGGAATCCGGGTTTATTATACGAGAGAAGATGATAGCAGCCGCAGTCCGGAAGAACGGGTTGGCTTCGCCAATGCGCTGCAGGCGGATATGTTGATCAGTGTACATGTGACATCAGCAGAAGATACAACGGTCTACGGAATCCGGACAGAATATAACGCGCAGTATTTTATTCCGGATTTTTCCAGTGCGGATCTGGCATATCTGCTGCTTACCGAAGTTGCAGAATCGACAAATGAAAAAGCACTGGATATTGTACCGGGGCAGGATGACAATGTGGTGATCGGAGAGGCAGTGATTCCGGTCGCACAGCTTGACATGGGTTTTTTGAGCAACCGGCAGGAGAGAAAGCTTCTGCAAAGGAATGTTTATATAGAAAAAGTAGCACAGGGTATCTGTAATGCCGTGCTTTTGGCATATAAGGAGATGGAAAAGTGAAACAGATCGTATTGGCAAGTACAAATCAGGGAAAAGTCAGAGAAGTTGCCATGATGGTGCAGGATATGGGAATTGAGATCGTTCCTTTGTCGGAAACGGCTTTTCAAGGAGAAATAGAAGAAACCGGAACGACATTTGAAGAAAATGCTATCATAAAGGCAATGCAGGTGGCAAAAACACTGGGCATACCGGCGCTTGCGGATGACTCCGGACTGGAGATCGATTATCTGAATAAGGAACCGGGTATTTATTCCGCACGCTATATGGGACATGATACTCCGTATGTGATCAAAAATCAGAAAATTCTGGATAAATTGAGAGATGTACCGGAAGAAAAGCGTACAGCGCGGTTTGTATGTGCCATGGCTCTTGCCTTGCCGGATGGAACGACACGGACGGCGCAGGCAACAATGGAAGGGCGTATCGGTTATGAGATCAAGGGTGAAAACGGATTTGGATATGATCCGATATTTTACCTGCCGGAGTTTGGAAAAAGCTCTGCGGAAATCTCTCCGGAGCAGAAAAACAGGATCAGCCATCGCGGGAAAGCACTGCGGATGATGAAAGATAAAATAAAAGAATTGTGTAAGGATGAAGCATGAAGATACTGATTGTAAGTGATACACATCGCCGCAATGAAAATTATTTTCAGGTGATCGAACAACTGGGAAAGCTGGATCTTGTGATACATTGCGGAGATACAGAGGGAAGTGAATATGCGATCAGCGAAGGAGCGGGTTGCGAGACGCTTATTGTCATGGGAAATAATGACTTCTTTTCCAAGCTGCCGCGGGAGATTGAGACGACAATCGGAAAATACAAAGTCTGGATCACACACGGTCATAATTATTACGTATCCATGAACAATGAGATCATTAAGGAAGAGGCTGTCCGCAGGGGTGTGGATATTGTATTCTATGGGCATTCGCACAGGCCGACTGTAGAAATTGAAAAAGATATTATTGCGGTAAATCCGGGTAGTCTGTCTTATCCGAGGCAGGAGGGAAAAAGACCGTCTTATGTAGTGATGGATATTGACAGAAACGGAGAAGCGCATTTTACGATCTGTTATCTGTAAAAACGGTTGAAAAAAACTTTGTAAAAAAACTTGTAAATTTCAAGGGTAAATTGCAGTAATCTTTTAACTTTGTTAAATTTTACCAA